>Ga0207140_1031_pt1 | contig 29521 bp, 19 predicted proteins | sample Alteio_BWMinHeat_4_FD_153528 | JGI IMG/M metagenome (GOLD analysis project Ga0207140, IMG submission 153528) | Enriched cells from forest soil in Barre Woods Harvard Forest LTER site, Petersham, Massachusetts, United States -... | ecosystem: Environmental > Terrestrial > Soil > Temperate forest >... | reverse complement strand
TTAGGCAAAAATTTATGGACGGAAGGAAGTGAAGGTGAGCAAATCACTGTTTATGCCGCGTTTAATGAAACAGATGAAGCTTTTTATATTGTAAATCGCATACGTGAGTGGCGTCAGCAAGAAAAATTAAAAAATATCGCTATTTTATATCGATCAAATGCGCAATCACGTGTCATTGAAGAAGCATTGATGCAATTTGGAATTCCTTATCGTGTCTATGGCGGCTTGCGTTATTTTGATCGTCAAGAAATTAAAGATGCTTTAGCTTATTTGCGATTACTGGCTAATCGATCTGATGATCCTGCTTTTGAACGCGTAGTCAATACACCACCACGCGGTATTGGTGATCGTACTGTTAGTGCAATACGAGATTATGCAAAAGCAAACAATGTGACATTGTGGCATGCCTTAGAAACTTTATTACAACAAAAATATTTTAGTGCACGGACAGAATCAGCATTGAGTGCATTCGTGCAATTAATCGAACATTTATCGAAAGATAGCGATACACTTCAATTACATCAACAAGTCGAAATGTTGCTTAAAACAAGCGGTTTAATTGAACATTATCGAAAAGAAAAAGGCGAAAAAGGATTAACGCGCGTTGAAAACTTAGAAGAATTAATTAATGCCGCATATCAATTTACACAAGATGGTGTACCAGAAGACATGCTGCCGCTCGCTGCTTTTCTTGCTTATGCTGCATTAGAATCAGGTGAAGAACAAGCAGAAACTTATGAAGATAGCGTGCAATTAATGACGCTGCATTCCGCAAAAGGATTAGAATTTCCCATTGTTTTTTTATCGGGGTGCGAAGAAGGATTATTTCCACATTATCGTTCAATGGATGATTTGAATGCATTAGAAGAAGAACGCAGATTATGTTATGTCGGCATTACGCGTGCGATGCGGAAATTATATATGACTTATGCAGAAAGCAGGCGTTTACACGGCAAAGAAATGTATCATCGTCCTTCACGTTTTTTAAAAGAAATTCCGGCTGAATTAATGAATGAAATTCGTTTTCGCACGAAAGTTTCTCGGCCTGTTGCCAATATGACATATCAAGCAGAATCGGCTGGAAAATTCAGAAGCGGGCAACAAGTTAAGCATAAAATTTTTGGTGAAGGAACAATCATTGGATTAGAAGGTGATGGGAATGATATGAAAGTGAAAGTGCGATTTGCAAAAGCGGGGACGAAGGTGTTAATGGCGGAGTATTTGAGTATCAATTAGGAACATTCGCAAATGTTCGCACTGTTGTCATCCTGAGCGTAGCGAAGGATCACTAAAATATGTCATAATGCTTGCTTAGTGATCCTTCGCTACGCTCAGGATGACAACCGCAAAAACGTTCATGAATTAAGACAAAATAAATATCATGTATACACTCTTCAAAAAAATATTATTTCAATTTGAACCAGAAACTTCGCATACCATCGCGATGCGTGGTTTGCAGTTCGCTTATCGTTGTGGTTTAACGCGTTTTATTTCACCTTCTATTTCAACTACACAACATTCACAAACACTGATGGGATTAAACTTTCCGAATCGCGTTGGACTCGCAGCTGGACTCGATAAAAATGCAGATTATATTGATGCCTTAGCTTCTTTAGGATTTGGATTCATTGAAATTGGAACCGTTACGCCAAAACCGCAAACAGGCAATCCTAAACCAAGATTATTTCGTTTAACAAAACACGAAGCGATTATTAATCGTATGGGGTTTAATAGCAAAGGTGTGGCATACGTTAAAAATAATTTAATGAAAATGCGTTATCGCGGCATTTTAGGCGTCAATATTGGAAAAAATAAAGAAACACCAAATGAAAAAGCGATCGATGATTATCTCATTGGATTTCGTGAATTGTGGCCTTATGCAAGTTATATAACCATTAATATTTCTTCGCCAAATACGCCTGGATTACGTGAGTTACAAGAAAGTCATTTTTTAAAAACGTTATTGAGTGCACTTAAACAAGAACAACATCGCATCTCAATATCACAACAAAAATATGTACCGCTGGTTTTAAAAATCTCACCAGATTTATCTGATGAAGCCTTGCGTGAATTGAGCCAAATTATGTTGGAAAATAAAATGGATGGTGTGATTGCAACAAACACAACGATAGAAAGAAAAGGCGTTGAAGATTCGCCGTATGCAAAAGAAGCGGGGGGCTTAAGCGGTGCGCCTTTGCGAGCACGTAGTACTCAGGTGATTCGTGAATTACATCATATATTACAAAATAATATTCCTATTATTGCCTCCGGCGGCATCATGGATGAAACGAGCGCAAAAGAAAAATTGGAGGCGGGTGCTGTTTTATTACAGATTTATACGGGATTTATTTATCAAGGGTCGGGGTTGATTGCAAATATTTGTTTTTAAAAGAAATGAGCCGATTAAATTGCTAATCGGCTCAAGAATAGGCTTTAATATGAGCCGATTAAGAGGTATAATCGGCTCATGACAAAATATAATTGGCAACAACACGATTGGCCTGATTTTCAATATGATTTATCTCCTTTACAGGAAAGCCTATTTTTTATCGCTGAAAAAATGGGTCTAGTCGCAGGAAAAATCAATCATCTCTCCGAACATTTACAAACAGATGCTGCCGTAGAATTCATGGTGGAAGAAGCCATTAAAAGTTCTCAAATTGAAGGTGAGAGAATTAATCGTATAGATGTTCGCTCTTCCATCAAAAATAAACTTGGTTTGAATAAAAAAATAATTCCTGTGCACGATAAAAGAGCTCAAGGTATTGCAGAATTAATGCTTGATGTCAGAAAAACATTTAACCAACCGCTATCTGAAAAAAAATTATTTGCTTGGCATACTATGTTATTTTCTGATTCTTATCATTCGGATATTAAAATTGGTTGTTGGCGCACAGATGAGGAACCGATGCAAATTATTTCTGGTCATTATGGCAAAGTAAAAATACATTATGAGGCACCGCCTGCTACTCGTGTTCCAGAGGAAATGCGTCAATTCATTCGTTGGTATAATCAATCTGCTCCAGGAAAATCGCATGCTATTCCATTTGCGCCCGTACGAGCTGCGATTGCACATTTATATTTTGAAAGTATACATCCGTTTGATGATGGTAATGGCAGAATTGGTCGTGCCATTGCTGAAAAAACGTTATCACAAGGATTAGGTTATCCTGTTGTAATAAGTTTATCTCAAGTTATTGAAGCAAATAAAAAGGAATATTATGCGGCATTAAAATTTGCTTCGCATACAAATAAAATTACTGCATGGTTAAATTATTTTTTGCATATGATTTTACAAGCACAAGATGAAGTGATCACTCAAATTAATTTTATTTTACAAAAATCTTTATTTTTTCAAACATTCGAAAATAAATTCAATGAAAGACAATTGAAAGTCATCAATCGAATGATGCAAGCAGGAATAAAAGGTTATGAAGGCGGCATGAGTGCAAAAAAATATATGGCGATCACTCGCACCTCAAAAGCAACTGCGACACGTGATTTGCAAGATTTAGTAGAAATGAAAGCGTTGAAGCAAGTTGGTAGTGGACGGAGTGTGAGATATCATTTGTTTTTAAAAAAATAGAAAATATACCGTTATACTCATTTCGTTGTATAAATTATAATCATAAATTGAATTTTGCCTACAAAAAGTGTAATATCACTTCTGCTAAAATTACCATTCATTAATAATGCGTCATTATTTTTAGGTCTACAAATATGTTTAGTCATACCAATATCATCCAAGAAATTTGTCATTTTGCCAGAAATAAAAATGAACGAGAATTAAAAGACTTGATGAGTCGCGCTAATGATGAACAAATTAAAATTGCGCTTATCTTGTTAGCATATGCAAAAGAAATTGAAGCGGTTCAATTTTTAACTGGTCAATGTTCTGATAGTCTGGAAATGGCTAAATATACGCTTTGTGGCTATACAATAGGTGAGCATCCTCAAGAAATAAAAGAAGTTGAAGCGCTGTTTTTAGCAAATGCTAAGAAGAAACCCAGTGTTCATCGCATTGTTTATAATAATCAAGATTTTTTCTATAAGGTCATTTTCGAAATGGCTCTCTATTTTCCTGTCGATGATCTTATTAACGTCAAGCAATCTCGATTTTATTGGCCCAGTTTTGACAACGCGATAAATCAAGGGCTTTGTGAAAGGCAAATGCCTCAATCTCAAATTCTTGAAATCATCACTACTTCTGGCTCTCCGAAATTAAATCAAATATTAGCTTATCAATTTTCTCTCATTGATAAAGAATTGGCTGAAGAAAAGAATTACGCTTTGGTCATTGATAAACTTAAAACTTATTCAGTAAAAGATATTTATCACAATTTATTAGTGATAACTTGTCTAACTGAATTTAATGGCAAATATACGAAAGCTACAATTACTGAAGAATTAAAAGAAAGCCTTCAATTACTTTCTTATTTTTTAAAAGAAGAAAATGAGTTACCTTCTAACTTATCCCGTATTGAAATTGTTACACGTTTATTACATTTTTTACTGAAACGTGAGGAATGGTGGAAGCTGCCAGGATGTAGTGAAGATACCAGGAGCTTTTTAGATGATGAAATTAAAAAATCACCTTTACATTTTATTAAAATGGGAATCAAGCAAGCAAAAGAAGGACAAATTCCATTTTTTGAATGGGAATTAGGAAAAGATAAAGTCAGCTTAATTTTATTAATGAAAAAAATTGCCGAAATAAATGGCGAGTGGAATGAAGGGATTAATATTCTTTTAGCATTCCTCCATGAAGATAATGCCCTCATCGGTGAAACAATTCGGATTAACATTGTACAGAAATTACTTAGCCAGATATTAAAAAAAGAAATATATTATACGTTGGATAATGAAGGTAAGTACCTCGATCAATACCAATACATCAATGATTTTTTGAGAAACATGATTGATGAATCTCTCGCAACTTTCGTAAAAGTGGGTTTAAAAGCAATAGAAAGTACTTTTGTTAAATTAAAAACGAAAGGTGAATTGAATAAATTTGATATTCGTTTCCCATTTAGCGGCCTGCTTGAAGAGACTGAATGTTTACGTATTTTAATTGCTGAATGGATTATTCAAAATAAACATTCGCCAGAATTCATAGAAAGCCTTCAGATGCTTTATGCTTTTCTCACCGAAAAACCTAGTCTAATGCATCAATTATCTCATGAAAAAATTGCGCTTGAATTATTGACTTTAATTTTTGAACCAAATCAAATATCTCAAGAAGGTAATGTATGCGGCGTTTCTATTTTTTTAAGAGAGCTAGCAGAAAAATCTCCTTTACGTTTTGTTATGTTAGGGATCAATCTTGCTAAAAATAGTGCATCTAATGTTCCTTTTGAAATTAAATCTCTTGCTGAACATAACCGTACTAAGTCCATTTCAACAACGATAATGTGGGCGATTCGTCATGTCACGAATACTATATTTGGATATTGTGAAAGTAGTTTAAATGAAGCATTAGCGGGGGTAACATTTCCTAAAGATCTGGATTTTTGGTTTAAAAAATGTGGCTTTAAAATACTTGTCAATAGCATAACTTTTTACAATGGTAACGGAGAAGCATTAGGATGGATGTATAATACTCTGCTTAAAGTTGTTGGATATTCCAATCAACAAATTCAATTAACACCAAGCGAAAATATAGAAACGCTACTACAAATGAGTGCTATCAATAACACAGGTTGTTTTGTCTTAATATCAAATGAATATTTCAAAGATTTTGTAAAAAAAATTATGGGTATTAAAGATAGCAAAATTGATGCCACTTTGTTAGGTGTAAGCTATGATCACTACATTAAAATTATTAAGATACAGCAAGAAAATAGTATCAGCGAAGAAGAAAGTGATGAAGAAGATAACACAAATAATAAAGTGATGATTGACATGGAATTTAATACAGCAGGCAAGGTTCACCGATTGTACACTGAACGAGAATATATTGAAAAAATTATTCATGGCATTCTCGTCACAGAATATGTGGAACCATTTACTTTAATCAATACCCATAAGCCAATCGCTCGAATCATGCAATAAGATGTTTATCTGGTAACTAAGAGGCGTTAATACGAAATAATTATTATTATCACTCAACCGTCACAGATTTCGCTAAATTCCGCGGCTGATCGACATCTGTTCCTTTCAATACCGCCACATGATAAGCGAGTAATTGCAGGGGAATCGTATAAGTAATTGGATTTAATAATGTGTGTGAGTTTGGCATCGCAATCAAATGCGCGTCAGCAAACGCGTCTTGTTGAAATAAATGCACTTGGTCCGTCAATACATATAATTTTCCGCCGCGTGCACGCACTTCTTGTAAATTGGATAATGTTTTCTCGAGTAAATCATCGCCTGGCACTGTCGCAATGACGGGCATATTCGTATCAACTAAAGCAAGCGGTCCATGTTTTAATTCACCGGCAGGATAGCCTTCTGCATGAATATAAGAAATTTCTTTCATCTTTAATGCGCCTTCTAATGCAACAGGATAAAGCGCACCACGTCCTAAAAAAATAGCATGTTCTTTATTTGTAAATGCCTTCGCCCAATGTGCAATCGCTTCATCTTGATTTAATATTTTGCGTAATAAAGTTGGTAAATGACGTAATTGTTCTACTAAATCAGCCTGCATCAAATCATTTTTAAAACGATCTTTGCGAAAAGTGATCGTCAATAAAAATAATGCAATTAATTGCGTGATAAAGGCTTTGGTTGAAGCAACACCAATTTCAATGCCAGCATGTGTTAAAAAAGAAAAATGCGCGTCACGTGTCATCGAACTATTGGATACGTTGCAAATAGCGAGCGTACTTAAATAATTCATTGTTTTTGCCAATCGCAATGCAGCTAAGGTATCTGCCGTTTCACCTGATTGAGATAGTACGACAAACAAACTATTTTTGGTTGGAGCAATATGGCGATAACGAAATTCACTCGCCACTTCAACTGAACAGGGAATGCCAACTAATGCTTCAAACCAATAACGTCCTATCATCGCCGCATGATAACTCGTCCCGCATGCAACGAATTGCACATGTTCTACTTTCGAAAAAATTGTTTCTGCTTGCGGTCCAAAAATAGCAGGCATAACATGATCTATTCCTAATCGACCTTCTAAACAAGCCGCCACTGCTTCGGGTTGTTCCATGATTTCTTTTTTCATGAAATGGCGATATTCACCACGTTCAACAGCATCTTGATTGATATCTAAAAAATGTGTTTCACGATCTATCACTTCATCATTTTTATCGTAAATCGTAATCTTATTTAATAACACCTCGACAATGTCATCATCTTCTAAATATTTAAAATATTTTGTAATCGATAATAATGCGAGTGGATCTGATGCAATATAATTTTCACCTTGTCCTAATCCAATGACCAATGGTGTACCTTGACGTACACCGATTAAACGATCCGGATATTGTTTTGAAATAATGCCAAGCGCATAAGTACCTTTCAATTCAATCGTTGCTTTTCGCACGGCTTTTAAAAGATCTTTCTCTTTTAAAAAATATTGATGAATAAGATGCGCAATCACTTCTGTATCTGTTTCAGAATGAAATTCATATCCTGCTTGTAATAATTCTTCACGCAAGAGCACATGATTTTCGATAATGCCATTATGAACAACAGCAAATTCATCATGTGAGATAAAAGGATGCGCATTGCGTTCTGCAGGTATACCATGCGTAGCCCAACGTGTATGTACAATTCCAGTGTGTCCATCTAGCGCATGTTTTTTCATTGCTAATTCAAGTTCACGTACTTTACCCACAACACGTAAGCGTTGTAATTCTTGTTTATCGTTGATGATGGCAACACCAGCAGAATCATATCCGCGATACTCAAGCTTTTTAAGGCCATCGATCAGCAAATTGCCAATTCGTCGATTTGCTACTGCGCCCACAATGCCGCACATAATTTCACCTTTTGTTTTTTCGATGCTCTTCTGTCCAACCTTTTTTCACGCATTCTTCTCTTTTATTATAAACTAAAGCGCCTTCAGGCACATCATGGCGCACGGTTGTTGCGCTCGCCACATACACATCATCATGTAACGTAATTGGCGCAACCAGCGTAGAATCTGAGCCAATTTGCACGCGATCACCTATCGTTGTTTTATGTTTATTGATGCCATCATAATTGCAAGTAATCACTCCCGCGCCAATATTAACTTCTTTTCCTACTTCGCTATCTCCCACATAACTCAAATGATTTACTTTTGTTTTCTCGTCAATTTCACTATTTTTTATTTCAACAAAATTACCAATATGAACCTGTTGTTGAAGTTGAGTACCTGGTCTTAAACGTGCAAAAGGACCAATGATGCAATGATCAGCAACTTCTGCGCCATCTAATACACAATGTGATTTAATTTCCACGTGTTTACCTAACACCGTATTTCGCAATATTGTATTTGGGCCAATCACACAACCATCACCAATCGCGACTTGTCCTTCTAATATCACATTAATATCAATACTCACATCACGACCCATTTTTATTTCGCCACGAATATCAATGCGAGCTGGATCACTGAGAGTCACGCCTTGCTTCAATAAAGCATTTGCTTTTTTTAATTGATAAAATCGTTCAAGATGTGCGAGTTGTGCGCGATCATTAACACCAGCTATTTCTTCTTCTTGTTTTACTTGTAAAGCATGAATGAATACTTTTTCTTTCGCAGCAAGATCAATCATATCTGTTAAATAATATTCGCCTTGTGAATTATTTTTCTTTAATAAAGGAACCCATTTTTTTAAATAAGATGCTGGCACTAAATAAATGCCGCTGTTAATTTCATTAATCAAACGCTCTTCTGATGAAGCATCTTTGTCTTCAATAATACTTAATATATTTTGTTGATGATTACGTTTGATACGTCCATAACCAGCGGGTTGCGACACCGCCGCTGTCAATAATCCAATGGCATCTTGCGGCGTTGCCGTAATCAATTCATGCAACGTTTCTTGTGTTATTAACGGTACATCGCCATATAAAATTAAAACACGATCTTTATCTGAAAGATGTGACAATATGTGTTGGATGGCATGCCCTGTGCCCAATTGTTCTTTTTGTTCGACCCATTTCGAATGATAATGCGACAAAGCATCATGGACTAATTGTCCTTGATGGCCATACACAATAATAGGCGGCGTTTTAGAAACAGATAAAGCAGTATGAATGACATGCTCGAGCAAAGGTTTTCCGGCAAGACAATGCATGACTTTTGGCAAATCAGAAAACATGCGTTTGCCTTGACCTGCGGCCAAGATGACGACTTGTACTGTCATATATCAGTCCCTTGTAATTTTTTTATTAAGCTTATGACATGTTTATTTTCAACAATCATTTTATCAACAGCAAGAAAAACAACGTGTTCTAATTTATCAGAAATCGCATTAATCATAAAAGAATATTGCCCAATCGGTTGAATCACATTCTTTTCATTCATCACATAAATCGGATCATCTTCACCACTGTAAGAACGATGCGGCGTTTCAATTAACATCATTTGCCATTCTTGAATTTCATGTTTCGTTTTAAATTGACGTAATTCAGATTTCAGTTTTGCAAGATGAGCGAAATCCAGTCGAAAAATCTTAGGCATTTTTCTATGATGTAAACGTAATGCAATTTGCACGGCAGGATGCGTATCATTAATTTCTGCTAATTGTTTAATTAAAGCAAACACATCGTAATCACAAAATGCTTTATAATTTTGATAATTTTCTTCGAGAAATTCGCGCTTTAATGATTCTGAATACGAAGAAGAAACGCGTTGATTAAATCGATTAGCAGAAATGAGAAATTGACCTAAACGTGATGTGCGTATTGTTTCAAATGCAGGATATTGATCTACACTTTCAGCGAGATGAATAAGCAATTGAACGAGCAATGCTTCAAATGCTAATTTTTTTTGAGAGTGATAAATATTACGCGTCATTAATCGGCGCGCCATTAAATAATGTTCAACAACACCAATGCCCTTGTGTGTAATACCTAATCGCTCACCTTCATTCGTTTCAACAATTGCCATGCAATGCAGCATCCAACGAAAATCAAATTCACCATATTTTACGCCGCAAAAATGACTATCTCGTAATAAATAATCTAATCGATCTGCATCTAATTGTGATGAAACAATATCAGCGAGTACGCGTTTCGCAAATGGTTTATGCATGATCATATCAGCAATATCGTGAAATTTTTCTTCTGTGAGATGATAACGCGGATTTAATTTATTATAATGTTGAAAAAAAGTTTTCGTGCCGTAATCGTGAAGAAAATACGGTGTCCAATCTTCATGACGAATACATTTTTCATGGAACATCCCTTCAAATGCATGTGAAAAAGGCCCGTGACCAATATCATGCAAAAGACAAGCGATCATGACGAGTTGACGTTCTTCATCAGCAAGACCAATTTTTTGCGCAATTTGACTGCCTACATAACTGCAGCCAAGACAATGGTTGAATCGTGTGTGTACGGCGCCAGGAAAAATAAAATCACCCATGCCAAGTTGTTTGATATGACGCAAACGCTGGAAGTTATCACTATCAATGAAGGGTTTGACCCAAGTGTCTTCAGTCGAGGTGAATTGCATCGTACCGTGAACGGGGTCTTTGATGACGTGGAAGATGTTATTTGTGGTCATAAGTTTTGCAGCTCAATAATAATCAGACCGGTCTGAGTAATAATATGCTAATTATACCTTGTTCCGTTCCATGCTTCACCCTAACGATATCACTTCTAATGGCGTATATTTTGAGCCATGATCTTCCGGTTCGCTCCGAAATAAGACAATTTCATCCACGGGCAATCCTTCAAAATCGGGCAGTGTCACTTCGCCCAAAAAGTCCAACTTCAGCCCTGTGTGCTTAATTCTGCCTAACGTTAAATGGCCGCGAAAGGGTTTTTCTTCGACAGCATATTGGGCATGTTGAATCCCTTGACCAATAATGGCTGATAATTCACTTAAAGCTTGCTGCTCAGTCACATCCATCACGATCACACGCGGATGGTAAGCACTGGGGAATAATCGCAACTCCCCTAAAGTCAAATCCAGATGGACTTTTTTACCTTGCAATACGTTTTTTACTTCATCAATGAGTTGAGGCAAGTGTTCTGTTTTCACTTCTGCCAGAAACTGAAGGGTAATATGCAAATTATCCGATTTTGTCCATCGAATACCATGTGACATGGATTGCTTTTTCAACGTAATAATGAATTCTTTTAATTTTTCTTTCATGGTGGCAGGCAAGTCAACCGCAAAAAAAACCCTAACAACGGCTGGGAGCATCATTCCATTTCTCCTCATGTTTGATTAAGATGATAAACGATTCTTAACTTTTTAACGGGGCCCCGTCGCTGCGGGTATCCCACCGTGCTCGCAGGCTGCGCGCGGTGAGAACCCTCCCTTTCGCTCCGCCCCATTAAAAAGTTGAGAATCACGTGATAATAACCTTTCTGTAGGATTCCATTATGGTAAAAAAACGTGGTCTTGGTAAGTCACTTGATGCTTTATTAGCATATACAAATACTGACGCGCAGGCATCTTCTTCGGAGGAGCATGCGGAGCACGAGAAAATTTCCCCGCTCCATGTTGAACAGATAAGACCGGGGAAATATCAGCCGCGTCGCGATATCAATCCACAAAGTTTGGAAGAACTGGCCAATTCCATACGCGCGCAAGGCGTGATTCAGCCGCTTATCGTGCGACCAGTGACGAATGGCTATGAAATTATTGCAGGTGAAAGAAGATGGCGTGCAGCCCAATTGGCTGGATTGGCAGAGGTTCCTGCCATTGTCCGTCAAATTCCTGATGAAGCCGCCATTGCAATTGCCTTAATTGAAAATATCCAACGTGAAAATTTGAATCCCATTGAAGAAGCGATTGCGCTGCAACGATTAAGCGAAGAATTTTCCATGACACATCAACAAGTGGCGGAAGCTGTTGGCAAATCCCGCGCCAGTGTCACGAATTTGTTGCGATTATTAGCGCTGCCAGAAGAAGTGAAAAGCATGTTAGATCGAAAATTATTAGAGATGGGACATGCGAGAGCTTTGTTACCGTTGTCTTTTACTTTGCAAGTCGAAGCAGCAGAAACCATTGTGGCTAGAGCAATGTCCGTTCGCGAAGCAGAACATTTGGTTAGGCGCTTGCAATCACCTAATGCAGCGAAAGAAGAGAGTGCCTCACTTGATCCGCATATTCAACACTTACAAGATAATTTAGCTGATCAATTAAAATTACGTGTTGCGATTCAATATAATGCAAAAGGAAAAGGGAAATTGGTGATTCATTATAAAAGTTTGGCGGAGTTGAATGGGTTGTTGCTGCAGTTTCAGGAGTGAGTCGAGATATGAATTTTTTGGAAACCAAACGCAATGGTAATAATTGGTGTTTATAAAAAAAAGAAAAGGTATGCGCTAATAATTCATCTGGCATATCTGAAATATTATTTTTTTGTTGAGTTGTTACTGTTTTTTCTTCAGCAGAATTATTTTTACCTGATCGCATATTCCTTCATCCTTACATTAATGTTTTAGCCAACTCGCTCGCTTCTTCGCAAACTAATCGCGGCACTAAATAACCAAACAAACAATAGCATAGCGCGCAATATAACTCATGCACTGCTTCAGTTTATCGAGAAAAAAAATATTGTTTTATACCGTCTCGCCATGGCAGCACAGTCACATGTTCAATTTTCTTTGCAAAGTTGTCATTAGAAAAACAGACAGCTTCGCATCCTGAAATTTCTTTAGTTAACATGAGAAATGTTTGTATATTTGTAGCATTTACGTTGGATGAACTTTTAATTTCAATACAAAGTAATGGTTTACCTGGCCGCTCTACAATTAAATCTATTTCAGCATCATCTTTTGTTTTTAAATAAGAAAAACGAAATTCAGTATAAAAATAACTCGCTAATTTCATACATTCAAGAATAATAAAATGTTCAAAGACCTCACCATATGCGCTTGTCCCTGGTAGTAGCGGCAGTGTAAGTTGTCTTGCCAATGCTCTGGTGACGCCTAAATCAAAATAATAAAATTTTGGTTTTTGGCTTAATCTTTTTCTGAACGAATGTTGAAATGGTTCGAGGATATAGCCAATCAGTGTATCTTCTAATATTGAAAAATATTCTTTAATTGTTTTATCATCAACACCAACATCTCTAGCAAGATTTGAATAATTAATGATTTTACCATTGCATTGTGCTGCCACTTCTAAAAATTTTCTAAAGGCATCTAATTTTTTAGTTAATTGCTCCGCCCAAATTTCTTCTTTCAGATAAGTCAATGCATAAGCTTGCAGAAATAAAATGCGCTCTTCATCTGTTTCAAAAAAAAATATTTTTGGCAGCATCCCGAATTGTAAGGCACGATTCAAATCAAATAAACCTCCCACTTCTAACCATGAAAAAGGATACAAGTGATAAACGAAAGCGCGTCCTGCCAATAAATTTGCGCCGCCGTATTTTACTTTACGCGCGCTTGACCCTGTCATGGCAAAACAAAGCGATGTTTTTTCGATGAGTTCGTGGACGACATCTAATAAGCGCGGTTGTTTTTGAATTTCATCAATCACAATATGAGTGATGGTTGGCGGCAGTGCTTCAGCAATTGCCTTTAATTCGCCCGGATTTCTAGCAAAGCGATCTTCTGTTAAAGGGTCAAGCAGGCTGAGGAATAGGGTCGATTCAGTTGAAAAGTCTGTTTCCAGCAGGGTACTTTTCCCGCATCCACGAGCACCGAATAAGAAAAAGCTTTGATTTTTAGGTAATTTTATACATCTATTCAGCATATTATAAAATCTCGGATTGTATTCCGAAATTGTACGCCAAATTCGGAGTGAAGTCTACCTGCGTATTTACACTAATGTTTTAGCCAACTCGCCCGCTTCTTCACAAACTAATCGCGGTACTAAATAACCAGGCAAACGATGAGCTAGTGCACGATGCAACTCACGCGCTCTTTCAATTGGCAAATCGAAATGTGCAGCGCCTTCCACTTTATCTAACACATGCAAATAATAAGGCAGCACGCCTGCATCAAAAAGTGTTTCAGAAAGCAAAGCTAAAATACTCACTTCATCATTAATTCCTTTCAGCAACACGGTTTGATTCAGCAAATGAACAGAAGCATTTCTTAACAAGAATAGAGCGTCGCGAACTTCTTCATTAATTTCTTGAGGATGGTTCGCATGCACAACCACAATCGCTTCTAATTCAAGCTCACGGAGCCACGTTAATAACGAAGCAGTAATACGTTCAGGCAACACAATAGGAAGACGTGTGTGGATACGCAATCGTTTGACATGAGAAATAGATGACAGTGATGTTGAAAATAATTTTAATAAATGATCGCTCACAGTAAGTGGATCACCCCCACTTAAAATCACTTCAGAAATCGATGGATCATTTTGGATATAAGCAAATAAGTTGTCCCATCCGCGTAAACCAGGATTATTGTCATGATAAGGAAAATGTCTGCGAAAACAAAAACGGCAATGAATGGCGCAAGCACTGGTCAAGGTGACTAACACGCGGCCGTGATATTTATGAAGCAATCCCGGAACAGGATTGACTTGCGATTCTTGCAGAGGATCTTTGTCATACCCTGGCACTATCGTTAATTCTAGCCCTAATGGCAGCACTTGACGCAATAAAGGATCGTTAGGGTTTCCTTTTTGCATACGATTAACGTAGCCACGCGGCACCTTAAGAGGGAAGGTCTTGGCGGCTTCAATTATGCCTGCTGATTGATCCAGTTCTAGTAAGGATAGTAGCTCCTCTGGACAGGTGATCAAATCAGTTAAAGCTTGCTGCCATTTCTCAGGTTTTGTTGTGTTCATTTTTATAATCTATTGAAAAATTACATTTTTTTGGGGTCAGGCTTGCATCTTTGCATCATTCTCAAAGACAAGATGCAAAGATGCAAGCCTGACCCCCATGATATAATCATAGTTAAAGGTCATAAAAGGGACGACACGCCGTGTTCAATGCTGACCGAGCCATTACACAGAGCACTCAAGACCGCCTCAATCGCGCGATTTTTGCCAAATATCTCGCCCGATGCATGCTGGATCATCGCGATCCAGACAGTTTGGTGGTGGGATTATACGGTACTTGGGGTGTCGGTAAAACCTCCCTCATCAATTTAGTCTTAGAAGAAATGAACAGCGCCGCAAGCAATAGTTTAGATGAAGAAAAACCCATTATTCTAAATTTCAGTCCCTGGAGTTACTCGGGTCAAGGTCAATTGATTTATAGTTTTTTTCGTCGTTTATCGTCTGCCTTACGTAGTGCCGATTATTTAGAAAACGCAAATCAGATTATTTATTTACTCGAATTATATGTTTCTTTCTTCACACAAAAACCCGTTCCCGCTCGTTTACGTTTACCGCGCACATGGTGGAACCGTATATTTCATCCACATGATGAATCGTATGGATGGGAAGCAGGTCGGGATTTAACACAAGTCAAAGCGGAGTTAAATGAATTACTGCGAAAACAAAAACATAAAATCATTATTATGATTGATAATATTTCTCGTCTTCAACAACAAGAAATTAAGCAAATTTTCCAAATTGTAAAATCGATTGGTGATTTTTCTAATACCGCTTATTTGCTTGCGTTTGACAAAGAACAAGTAGTAAAAGCAATTAATCAAATGGATGGCAGTGGTGGTGAAGCGTTTGTCGAAAAACTCATTCAATTACCTTTCGATGTGCCGCCTATTTTATTACAAGATTTAGAAGCCATTTTCATTGATCGATTACAAGATGTCATCAAAATTGTTCCTCAAGAAGCATGGAACATTGAGTATTGGTCTGATATTTATTATGGCTCACTCAAATATTTCTTTCATCATTGTCGTGATATTTCACGTTATGCGAATACGTTAAGTTTTAGTTATCCACGCTTGCGCGATGTCGTCAATCCAGTTGATTTTTTTGCACTCACTGCCATTGAAGTATTTTCACCTGCCATTTATTTTGCTATTCGTGATAACAAAGATTTATTTACGGATTTACTCGATCACGTTTATGAGTTAACGCCTGAACGTATTGATAAAGCTAAATTACGTTGTAATGAAATTATTTCTCGCGATTCACGTGTCTCTTATGATGTGATGCTAGAATTACTCATGCAATTATTTCCACGCATACGACGCATCTATTTGCCAGGAACACGTTATCATCATGAAGAAGCATCCGCAAGAAAATGGCGTCGTTTGTGTAGTCCAGATATGTTTGATCTTTATTTCCGTTTATCAATGCAAACAGGACAAATTCTTTCATCAGAATTCATGACATTTCTTGCCTCGGCAGGCGATGCAACTGCTTTCGATCATATTTTAATTCGATTAAATCAAGATGGGCGCATTGCACAATTCTTAGATCAACTTGATAGTAAATTGATCGAGCACATTCCTAAAGAAGATATTCAATCTATTATTAATGCTTTGATCGATAATGGCGATTTATTTCCTGAAGGATTACATAGTGAATTAAGTTTAGATACGCCTATGCGTATACATCGTATTATTCGACGTTTATTAGAACGCATGAAAACCCAAGAGGAAAGATTTATTTTATTACAAACAGCGATTGCGAAAGCAACAAAAAGTCTATATATCATCGCACATGAATTACAACAACAAGATAAAGAACATCTCGAAGATGTTGATCCTATGGCACCGCAAACATTTCGTCTTTTAAGTAATGAACAATTAGAATTATTACATCAATTAGCGAATAGTCGAATTTCATTATGGGCAAAAAATGGAAGTTTAATTGATCATCCTAAATTATTATCTATTTTATTTGCTTGGAAAACTTGGAATAAACACAATGAATGTCAGCAATTTGTTTATGAAGCAGTGAAAACTGATCGAGGTTTAATTGCTTTTTTGACTGCGGCGTTGACGGGCCCAATTGAACAAGCCATGAAAAAAAATGAAAAACAAACTGATTGGATGAATGCACTCGATAATATTACGGCATTTATTCCAGTGAAAGATATTGAAGCACATGCAAAATTATTATTTGAAGATAATTATTTTGAAAAGCTGCGAGAAAAAGAACAATTGAGTTTAATGATATTTTTAGATTTAGTGAAGCCAGAAACGCAGAAGACAATTCCGCAGACGTTGGGGTGATTTTAACCTCCCCTCCCTAACCCTCCCCTCCAGCAAAAAACGCTGGAGGGGAGGGGACCATTTTATGTTATCAATCCAAATTCGCCACCACACTAAAGAACACTCTCGGACGCCATCCATCACCAATCAATGCTTCTGCGGCCACTGTTTTAGTTAAAGGTTGGGCCCACATTAAATTACCACTAATATATTTTGATCCATAAAAACGAAAACCTAAACCAGCCGAAGTTGCACTTTGTTTTCTGGGTACGCCGCCAATAAATAAATAATTCCAAATAATACCGGCATCATAAAATCCATATAATTCCATACTTTGTAGCGGCCATTTATTAACGCCTAAATCGTAACGTAATTCTAAACTACCTGCTGCGCCATTATCCCCAATTATTTCCGCTACATCATAACCACGACCGATTTGACTGCCGCCATAAGTAAATTGTTGTGAGGCAAGCAATGCAGAAAACGCATATTGACCTTGTGCCATGACATATAAAGACCAAGGACCATAAATTGCTTGGACCCTGCTAAGTGTTGCTGCAAATTTCGTGTAGTAAGCATGACCGCCTGGGCGAGAAGTTAATGCTGTGTTGGGATTAGTATTATTGGAGTATCCCCAGACAGGCAATCCCTGCCACAAGTCAAAACTAATTAAATTCGAACCATAAAATCTATCCGCAAAATTATAGGTAAAACCAAAATCTAAACTACGTATATGATCGGTATATAATTTTAAATTAAAAGAAGAAAAAGTCACGTAACTGTCCATATAATTAAAGCCGGCACGTGTTGTTAAACTTTGACTACGTGTACGAATCAAGGGGAAAAAGAAAGTGGTGTAATAAGTTGAGTTAATACCATTAATTTTTGTCGGCGTGAGTACAAACAAAGGATGTGTTTGAACGCGTGTACCACCGAGTAATAAACGTGTTCCTTCATTCCAAACTGCCATATTATAATTAAGATCGATATAAGTTAACTCGCCACCCTTTGGTGTTTTTGTCACTGTCAAACGCGTGGTATCCCCTGATGAAATCCCAGAATTAACAGCTGCACTTGCTGTCAATTGTTGCGGACCAATATAACGCGTTCCATAATTATCGTAAGAAAGATAACCCGTCACAGGATGATTATCTGTCACCAATGTCAAATCAGCCGCACCGACTTGTGTTTTAGAAGGAGACAAGACTGCTCTAACTTGAGTGGCTGGAATTTCATTCATGATCAATAAATATCTTTCCATGCGACTCAATTGTAAGGGTTTACAAGCAGAAATTCGTTTGCCATAAGCTTTAACCAAACATCCCGCACCATGCGGATTACCAGACACAGTCACATTACCAATATAGCCTTCTATCACTTGTATAGTGACAATACCGCCTTTAACACGTTGGGGTGGTAAAATGGCACGAGAAAGAATAAAGCCATTATTACGATAAAAATTTGTAATATTTTGTACGATAGCAAATAAATCAGCGACGGAAATTTTCTTGTGTAATTTATCTTTATAAATAGCACTTAATTGTTGTGTTGAATACATGGTATTTCCTTTTAGGATAATGCCATTCAACACAAATTTAATTTTAGCGGCTTGTGCGCCCAATGGTGTTTTTTCTGCTTCACGCTTATTTAAGACAGGGGGTAAGACTGAAGTTGTTTGAGTGGGTTGTTGAGTCGTAATCCCTTTACCTACTTGCTCTGGATAGACTGCGCTGGGTACTCCGGTAGGGAATCCAGCATCCGCTGCCAATGCAGTTCCTGATAAAATAATCAAGATACCTGCTGTTAGTTTGAATAGCGATCGCAGTCTCATTCAAAATTCCCTTTTTGCTTTTATTGATGATGAAGGCTAACCTGTGCATTATAAATGATAAATGTAGTGTCGGCTATAGGTTATTTCTTAGAACAAGAAACACGTGCTTTGGGGTTCAACGTTATCATCTTGATCTAGGCCCTGCTGCCATATCATTCTATTTTCAAGTTGATTAATTGTTTTCATTTCATTGACTAACAATTGTCTGGTCAATGTATCCATAAATAGGGGAATTAATGTTTTTGCAGGATCTCTTAAATCGCGTATTTCGCTCATGTCAATCCGCTTTCTTTTCAACATATCTTTTAAGATAGGAAGAATAAACCAAACCAAAACAAATTTTTCCTTATCATCTAATTTATCCATCAACATATAGGCATATTTTGTCAAATCTGACTCATCTCTTTTAAGAGTACGATCAAACATCGTCGGATAAAAAATATCTTCTACTTTATGATAATTTGGATTGTAGCGAGGCGTAAACATGTAATATCGATTTTGATATTGATACGGATAAAAATAACGTAATTTTTTGTATGGTACGTATTCACCTGACTTTTTATCTAGCCTAAATTTAGGTGATACTTCACCACTCCAGCCATCAACGATGACAGCATTTTCTTTATCTTCAGGATCAATTTCATTAAATTTATGATCTCCTTTTATAATACTACTTGCTTTTGTATTTGCTTTGCCATTGAGATAGTCCTCAATGAAATCTGAAAATTCAGAGCAATTTCCTCGATTATTTTTTTCGAAAACAGATATTCGAATTTGTATCATATTAATCAATTGTTCAGGCGAAAGCACTGTCTTTAAAGTCCAAGTAACTTGTTCTGGTTGATGAGAAATAGCAAATTGAATGTCATCTGATAGTAAAACATAGTGACAGATTTTTTTCCTATATTCGTTTCTATTATAATCAATATCACGTGTCAGTGATGCAAAATCTTCTCTCCTATATTTCATTGCATCTGGATGTGTCGTTGAAAAATAAATTTTTTCCCTTGCTTTATTTACAGCTTCACATCCTAATTTCACATTTTTCCCCAACCGACTATCTGGATCGATCTGATATTTTTGACATACTTCTTTCCAATTTAAATATTCATTTAGAGGTCTGGCCTTACTAGGTGTTGCATTTAACATTATTTGATAAATAGCAGGTTTATATTTTTCATCTTTTTCATTCTTTTCATCGAAATTTGGAATGAGTTGAATTGGTAGTTTTCCTTGATTGTTACAACATCCCGCCATTTTACGCATTTTTCGTGGAGATTTATGGCTATATTCATCAAGAGCTCGATAAATTGATTCATAATTAGAACTCTCTTTCATGATATGGTGTAATTTGTTATTACCGTCCGAATCAAAAGAAGTATCGATATGTAACATGATGATTTTTACTCCTCGTTTTGCTATATTATTTTTACTCTACGTTATATTACATCGTATGCCTTCTTTTAATAGTAGGCGTACTCGTATACCCAGTCCCATTATTCCCATTAACTTGTATCGGCGTTTTATAAAAAGCTGCATTCGCCGCTTGTCGATTTTTATATTTTTCTTTATTGTGTTTTTTAATCCATTCATCCTCTAAAACGCTAATTGTTTCTGTTTCTGAAGTGAATAACTCTCTCGTTGTTGTATCCATAAATATTGGAATTAATGTTTTTGCGGGTTTTTTTAATTGTGTTAATTCATCCATACTTATCTGTTTTCTTTTTAACATCCTTTCTAAAATGGGAACAATAAAATAAATTAAAATAAATTTTTCTTTATCATTCAGTTTATCTATAAATGAATAGATATATGCACATAAATCAGATTTATTTCTATTCAGGCCAGTATCAAGCATGCTCGTATCAAAAAGGCCAAATAATTTCTGATAATTTGGATTATAACGAGGCGTAAACATATGCCATTTATCCTGATATAAATACGGAAAATAACATCGCAATTTTTTATATGGAACATATTCTCCTGATTGTTTGTCTCGCCTGTAAGTCGGAGAAACTTCTCCAGCCCACGCGTCGACGCTTACCGCGTTATCTTTGTCTTCCGGATCAATTTCATTAAAAGCATGATCTCCATTCTGAATACCACGAGTTTTAACATTAGCTATACCATCTAAATAAAAGCTGATAAAATTCCCAAATTCATGGCAATTTGCTCTTTCATTTTTAAGATACACAGACATCATTATTCTATATATTTCTATTCTTTGTTCATCAGTCAGTTTAGTGTTTAAAATGTATATCTCTTGTTCGGAGAGATGATAAACAGTAAATTGAATATCATCAGACTCTAGAACATAGCGGCATATTTTTTCATTATATAAATCTCTATCACTTTCCATTTCAACAATCAATTCGGTTAGCTGTTGCGTGTCAAGTCTTTTCGCTGTGTTAGGATGTGTCGAAGAATCAAAAATAACTTTTCTCGCTTCGTTAACCGCTGTGCAACCCAATATCAAATTTCTCCCCAATTTACTTTGTGGATCAACTTGATATTTTCGACATACTGCTTCTCCATCTAACATTTCATTCAAAGGTTTTGCTTTACTGGGTGTGGCTTTTAACATTTTTTGATAAATATAAGGTATAAATTTATCATCAACTTCGTCTTCAACCTCGTAGCTATCAGGAATTAATTGAATAGGTAACTTTCCTTCGTTATTGTAACGTCCTGCCATTTTTCTTAAAGATTTATCATCAAATTTACTAATCGTATCAAAAATCAATTGATAACTGTCAGCAGTCTTCATGATACGATGTAATTGAGTATTACCCTCTGCATCAGGCGTAATATCGATAGTTCTTCTTTTAATATATAAATTTTGATGTAACATGATGTTTTAAACTCCGCGTTTTGTTAGTTTATCTTGACAATACATTGCTACATTGTATGTCTTCTCTTTTTAAATGAATGTGCGCTATCACTCTCTGTTCCATTATAGCTTACAAAAAATTTAGTGTGTCTATTTTTATTTTTTTCTTTATTTTGTTTTCTCACTATTTCATCTTCAAGCGCATTAATTGTTCTATCGCCCTCTAATAATGACAACCTTGAAGTCGTATCTAAAAACATAGGTAATAAAGTTTTTTCAGGTTGTTTCAAATCATATAAATTTTGTATTTCTATTTGCTTATCTTTTAACATGTTTTTTAAAATAGGAACAATAAACCACATCAAAACAAATTTTTCTTTATCTGGCATTTTATTCGCGCATACAATAGCAAAATCATCTAATGGAGATTTTTTTGGTTCAAGATAAGCATAAAGTGATGTTGAACCAAAAGTGTATGCTGTTGGTATATGAAAACCAGGTTTAATGAGAGGTGTAAATGTGTATTCTTTTCCTTGATAAGAATATGACACAAAATTCCGTAATTTATTATTAAGATCCCATTTTGGACAAACCTCTCCAGACCAAGCATCTACAGCAACACCATTCTCTTCATCTTCATGATCAATAATACTAAAATTATGGTCCCCGTTTTCAAGGCGATATGATTGTACTTTTACTTTTTGATGATAAAGATAATGGTTAGCCAAAGCTCTAAATTCACCACAATCGCCTCTTTTCTTGTCCTTAATATCAGATACATTCATTTCCATGATGTTTTCTGCAATATCAGGATTAAGTTCTGTTGCTAAAACCAACTTATAAATTTGATCTGTCTGATATAAATCAAATTGCAAGTCTATATTTAAAAGATAACGGCATATTTTTTCTTTACGTGCTTGCCTATCATCATCAATTGCATTGGTCAACTCAACTAAACTATCTCTATCATAACGATTTGTATCCGGATGCGTTGAAGATTCTTGAATCCATTTCCTCGCATAATTGCCAGCTTCCCAACCTCGCCTTAAATTCTTTTCAAGTTGGCTGCCTGGTATGGGTTGATACATTTGACGTATCGTTTCCCAATCAATCATTTCATTTAAAGGCAATCCAACACTAGGTGTCGCATCTAACAACAATTGATAAACTTTGTTACGTTCTTGGATATCATCATCTTCTACAGTCGAAAGAAGATGAAGCGGCAATTCTCCTTTATTATTATATTCGCCGGCCATTTCTTTTAATTGATCTACATCAGTAAAATTTAAGCTAATGTAGTACATCATATGGCTGTAGTAACTAGAACCCAATATGAGCTCATGTAAGATATTATTACCACTAATCACTAAAGAATCTTCATAAGAATCACTATCTTCGAAAGAAGCCTCTCGACTACTATGCATAATGACGATACTCCGCGTTTTGTTAGCCTATCTCTCTGTTTTTGTGTCTAAAAATTTACCATATTAACCTTAAGGTACTATTAATTGGCAGCTTTCCATCCAGACCTAACCGTGTCATTATTTTTAAATCACTCAATAAGTTACTAAGGCATATCATGAATAAACGCATGGCCATATTACTGGGATTGATATTAGTCTTTATTGCGGCTTGGGCACTGATAAAACCGAATTATTACGCGCGAAATCTCATTAATAGCCTTGAAGAATTAGGGTACGACTTACAATTGCGTACGCGTCTCCTCACCAATCAACAACCTCCTCTTAATGGTTCTATTGCCATTGTTGATGTCGATGACAATAGTATTAAAGCCGAAGGGCATTGGCCTTGGACACGCAGTAAATTAGCCGATTTGGTTGATCAACTTCACAAGCAAGGGGCGGTTGTTATTGCCTTTGATATGTTTTTCTCTGAAAAAGAAGATAATATGGCAGCTGTCGTTCGCGAGCATTTAAGTAAATTAAATTTACTAAATCCAACGCTTGCTCATATGTTACTTGAACATGAATCTGATTTTGATCAAGATGCGCGTTTTGCAAAAAGTCTTGAAAGCGGTCTTGATGTATTAGCCATTAGTTTTTTGCCAAACATACATATTCAAAATGAATTGCCGCCACCGCTATTCACTTTAACACCAGAAGAGCAACACTCTTTTCCACTCATCTCAAGTAATGGCTATATCAGTAGTATTCCTTCCTTACAACAAGCAGCAAAATATAGCGGATTTATTAATGTATTTCCTGACAATGACGGCATTGTGCGACGCGCACCGTTAGTCATGAGCTATCATGGTGCTGTGTATCCTGCCTTATCATTACAAGCTGTTCTTTTATATCTTGGTGAAACAGCTAAATTAGTTGTTGTACCTTATCATAACCTTAAAAAAATCGAAGGGCTCAAAGTTGGAGCGCGAATTATTCCAACAGATGGCAAAGGACGTGTGATCATTCCTTATATTGGAAGAAGCTATAGTTTTCCTTATTATTCTGCTACAGATGTTTTGAATAATCGCATCCCGCCTAATGCTGTATTAGGAAAAATTGTCTTTATTGGTACGTCTGCCACCGGATTAGGAGATTTACAATCGACTTCTGTTCAAAGTCCCTTTCCTGGCGTTGAAATTCAAGCCACGTTAGCCAATGGATTACTCACAAATAAATTTTCCTATATTCCTGAGTGGACAGTCGGCGCAAATTTTTTCTTAGTTATTTTTATTGGTTGTTTAGCTGCTTTTTTATTTCCTTCTTTAGGTCCACGTACATTAGCATTAATTATTTTTATCTTGCCGGTTTCACTTTTATTTTTGAATAATTGGATTTGGGTAAAAACAGGTTTGATTTTATCTCTCTTTCTGCCTGTCGTTTTAATTTTGATGATCGCTATTTTAAATATTATGTATGGTTATTTATTTGAAACAAGACGGCGAGAACATTTAAAAACAATGTTTGGTCAATATGTTCCAGAAAAACATATTGATGAAATGTTACGATCAAACAGTGATTTTGCTCTGCACGGTGAAGACAGAGAAATGTCTGTTTTATTCGGTGATATTCGTAATTTCACATCGATTTCAGAAGATATGCCCGCAGAAAAATTAGTTGAAATGTTAAATACTTTTTTCACTCCCATGACAGAAGTGATTTTCAAACATCAAGGCACGATTGATAAATATGTCGGGGATTTAGTGATGGCTTTTTGGGGTGCGCCGTTAATTGATCATCATCACGCACAAAATGCCATTGAATCAGCACTAGAAATGCAAGAAAAAGTTCGCGCGTTAAATGCAAATAAAAATAATCCCTGGCCTAATCTTAAAATTGGAATTGGAATTAATACAGGCAGAATGAGCGTGGGAGACATGGGCTCACGTTTTCGTCGTAATTATACTGTTGTAGGAGACGCTGTTAATTTAGCCTCACGAGTAGAGAGTCTCACAAAATTTTATGGCGTTGATATTTTAGTGACAGAACATGTTCATGCTCGTCAAACAAGGTTTATATTCCGAGAAATTGACCGCGTTAAAGTGAAAGGCAAAGAGGTTGGAATTGAGCTTTATGAAGTGATTTGCTTAAAAGCACAATTGACGCCTGAATTAAATGAAGAGTTAACAAAGTATCAGGTTGCATTGGATAGGTATCATCAAAGAAATTGGGAAGAAGCAGAAAAATTATTTCATCAACTCTGTCAGCAATTTCCTGATATGAAATTATATCAATTATATTTGAATCGTGTGCTTATTTTCAAAAATCATCCGCCGGCGGAGGATTGGGATGGGGTGTATGTGCATGCGAGTAAGTAGAAACACTTGCTAAAACAAATAAAAAATTATCATCCTGAGCAAGTTGTCATCCTGAGCGTAGCGAAGGATCACTAACAAATGTCATCGTCGTATGTTAGTGATCCTTCGCTACGCTCAGGATGACAACTTGCTCAGGATGATAGTACGTGAAGCAGTTTTGATATTACTGCGAAATACAAAAGCTGGTGACGGTCCCACTTACACCCGTATTAAATAATGCGATTTTGGCAGGAATAATTTCTAATTTTTCTTGCAAAATACCCGGCTGTTCTGTTAAACCTGTTACGACACCCCCGACGCTAATATTTGCATACGGTGTTTTTGTATCGAGACACATTTCAACGCTACCTTTTTTAACGCTCGTAACGCAAGGTTCTCCCGCATAATATCCAATAAATAATTCACCATTTTTCGCTAATGCAACGGTGTAATCTGTTCCACGCACACCGATTGTTGCAACCGGCGTTCTAATTTGATAACTCGGCGGATTAGTTTTTGCAATCAATCCCGTTATCGTACGAAATCCACCTTCAATTAAATCCATTACACTAGTACCAATATTTAATTTATTTTTTCCGGGATGAAAAGTATATTGATCAACATAAAATTTTGTGCCAGGACGAAAAGTCATGAGCGTATTATCAGTAAAAACAACTTGCGCATAAGTTTGCGGATCAGTAATTAACATATCATGTAAATAAATAATAGAAAGACGTTGTAATTTGCGCTCTTCTTTATTCGGCATGACCGCTGTCAATGATCCTTTCACCCAAACAACACGGCCAACAGGAACCGGCATTGGCGGATTAACATCATCCGCTAACGCTGTCTTTGCGATGAGCAGCATCGATATGAATACAAATATGATTAATAGTAATTTCTGTGTCATAAGATTAATTATAGCTCAAAATGGGGAATTTATGGGGCAGTAGGGGAATTTTGCATTATTTTTTCTTTATATATTAGATGGTTATAGTAAAAAAGATCCGCTAAACTATACCAATTTTTCTGCACTCAGTCGTCGTCCCGCGGCTTGTCCGCGGGATCCAGAAGTAATGTCCAAAATTTACAAATTTTTCCTGGATGGATCCCGCGGACAAGCCGCGGGACGACGACTGAGTGCAACAACAAACTGTGGGACAACAAAACTGAAGAAACTAACTTTTAATATAAGGAAATCATATGAAACTTAAAATAGCCTTACCCGCTTTATTATTCTCAATTATCACGCCAGCATTTTCATCTTCACCCTTATTAAACAAACAACAAGTCACTGCGCTCATGCATCAAATACACTTATCTGCGACACCTGCAAAACATCATCAACAAAATCCCATCTTACATTGGCAAAGAACAGGTGAGACGCCTTTTAGCTATAACGATTTTATTATTGTTCCCATGAAAGGAAAATCATCTGTATTACTTGCTTATAAAACAAGAAAAGAAAATACGATTTACGAATCAATTGATAATGGGCAACACTGGACATTAATCACTTCTTTGCCACATGTGTGGTCGATTCACGACGTGATTGCGCTAGATGAAAACAAACTTATGTTATCAGCCGATAATGCAATTTATTTGTCCCCTGATCAAGGTAAGCATTGGCAATTATGGACAAGTTCAGATGAAATGGATTTTTATACTTTATTAGCACGAGATAACAAAACTATTTTTTGTAACCAAAGCGCAGATCCTGAGCGTTCAGATTCGTATGTCGGATTATATCGCACCACAAATAATGCAAAATCTTGGGTGCCGCTTAGTTTAGGATTACCTGATTTTCAATTAGATCCTCCCGTAAAAACAAATCAACATGAATTATTAATATTAGCTTCTACACTGGGAGGAGATAGTATGCTTTATTATTCTGATAATAATGGTGATCGATGGCAACATCCAAGTGTCTGGGACAATCTAACTATTACAAATTTTGATATCGATAGTAAACAAAATGTTTATATTGTTTCTGACAATAAACTTTATATCACATCACCTGATAAAACCACTAAACATCAAATTAATCTTAATGGAAGATGTTTTCTATTTGCGATTGATGAATACGATACACTCTATACGATTGCTCAAGATTATACTGATGGCACACAAAGACTTTATCGTTCATTTGATCATGGTGAAACATGGCAAAAATTGAGTGAATTTAGTATTGATACCATGATACAAAAATTAAGTATTTCTGATAACGGCAAGATTATTTTATTAACTAATAAAGATATGATTGAAAGTGATAATACTCAGTTGGTTTTCCAGCATCATTCGCTTCCAGGTAATGCGACTTCATCTTATATGTTTAAAACACTTGCACTTGACGATACCCATTATTACAGCATGGCAGATATGGATGTCATGTATAGCAGTCATGATGCCGGTCAAACATGGAAACGCACGAAGGTCAATCACACTGATACCGACATATCAGATATTGCCATCTTTAATGGTCAAGTGCTTGTATTAGCTTCACCTGGCAATTATTCGGATTCCACCTTATATGCTTCAAGTGATAAAGGTGCGACATGGCGCAAGATCAGACCATTTCATACTGATGTACATGGGAAAGACAATAAATTATTCGCACAAAATGGTGGATTAGTTGTTAATGCTGGTTCAGGGTATTCCTTTTTCACGCAAGATTTAATAAATTGGAATCCTATTAATTTAGATTTTGACCAATTAATCACTTATTTTGACGGAAAAACTTTATATGCAACAAATGGTAATTGGGTAAAAAGTTCAAATGATTTAGCACACACTTGGACACCTTTGTTAGATGATTTACAAGGTGATGCACGGGGCATCAGTGGTTACCAACATGGCGTGATCATCGCCATGAATCATGCGGGCGTTTTAAAATCTAATGATGGAATCAATTGGCAATTATTCAATACAGATTTTGATGATTATGCTTTTCACGATATTCTCGCCCTTAATGATAAACAATATTTATTATCGAGTAATGCTGGTATTTATTATTCGCAAGATGGGGGAGAAGATTGGTCATTAGAAAATGATGGATTAACGAGTGTGCAAACATACGGTTTATCTGCTCTAAACAATCTTATTTTAACTAGCGTATATGAGCACGGTGTGTTTAAAACGCAGGTGCCGGGATAAGAAACAGTAACTAAAGCTCGTCGTTGCAAAGAGTTTACGAAACAAAAACCTGTCATGCTAGTGTGTCATGCCAACCGCGCGTTTTTTTACGCGAGCTGGCATGACAGACTACAAATCAAAGATTAAATTGCTTAAACCTATCACTTTCCGCTTGAGCTTCTTTCAATAAATTTTTCCAATCATTGGGGGGTCGACCGCGGCCTAACATTTTTTTAAATATTTTATATGCATCTGATTTACTCTCATATGCACGCTTAGTATTATCATCATTTACCCATGCATAAACTATTATTTTACTTTCTTTATGAAATCTGAAAAATAAACGATATTGCTGAAAAAATTTCGCTCTAAACCAATGTTTGTACTCTTCGCCTAAGGTATTACCTTGCCTATATTCTGGTAAAGTAGGATCCTTTGGAATGATTTCAAAAATGAGTTTTTGAATAGCAGCAAGTCTTTTAGTTGCATTTTTATTTTTATAATTTTTTGCATCCTTTTTCTTTAATTTTTCTACTTCATAGATAAGAATTTCATATTGATCTAAGAATAATTTGTGCGCACACAAAATCCATCCATTCGCCATTATTCCATTTAAAGTAGACAAAGTTACTCATCCTTTTCTGATAAAGGCGCATCTAAATCAATTTCAACATCAGCCACTAACGAATTTGCACGAGTAAATAATGCTGAATCTATAGATTTAATATGTTCAGGATGTTTTTTTATGTCATTGTTAAAGATACAAAAAGTAAATGCGGCTGGACACCTTATCAAGGAT
>Ga0207140_1030_pt1 | contig 29770 bp, 12 predicted proteins | sample Alteio_BWMinHeat_4_FD_153528 | JGI IMG/M metagenome (GOLD analysis project Ga0207140, IMG submission 153528) | Enriched cells from forest soil in Barre Woods Harvard Forest LTER site, Petersham, Massachusetts, United States -... | ecosystem: Environmental > Terrestrial > Soil > Temperate forest >... | reverse complement strand
TATACTAAAGGAAGTTTTTTCTGCTTTGAAGTTTTGATATGGTGATCCATCACATTGCAGGTATATTTAAGCATACGAAAGGGCATCAACTCATCGGGAGTACTTTGATGCTCAACGATGAGATACAAATACGCTTCCTCTTCATTCATCAGCGTTTTATACAACATGTCTACCGTTGATTCTTTTCGCACATCATCAATATAAGAACGGGGTTGCAAAATTAAATGATCAAGATTAATAAGCGACTTAATATCATCCGGTAAATGCACTGTAAAAAATTCACGTGCAATGCGCATATCTGACATCACTGTTCGTACAAAAGCATCATGAGCATGAACTATTCGACTTGATTGTGTATCCATCTTCGTGACTCACTCCGTTTATATTTATTTTTCGTTTCTTTACGATTTCAAAAAGATTTTAATGGGGTTAATTTATTGTAAAATAATTTATTAAAAAGCTATTATTGCAAATGATCGATCATTAAGCACTGACAACTTTCACCATGCTTCAATTGATGGCCTACTGGACAACAATCATAAAGATTAATCTTTAAATTATTTAAACCATACAATGATTGCATTTGATCGATAATATCTTCAATCGATTGCACTTCGGCGCTCCAAACACCATTATCATTATTCGCAAGTGCCATTGGTTGTTGAATAATCGATGACACCCCCGAACCTGGATTCACTGGACCTACTGGCGTAGGTGGTACGGGTGGCGTTGGTGGTGCCACACTATTAAATCCCGTCCAGTTGAGTGGATCACCTAAAAAGCCTGTCCCTGTTGCTGCATCCGTCACAACCGCTTGAGACAATTGCGTGGTATTAGCAAACGTCAAAGTACTATGATCACTTGTATTGGCAACTAAATTATTAATATTGCCATACGAATTAACTGCACTCGCACCCAACGTCGTTGCACCATTAAATTTATTTGCAGTCAACGTTACCGTCACAGGCGCAACATAATTCGCATAATCTATCGTATTCGTTATCGTATTTAAATTACCACCACCTGTGATAGTTCCACTAAGCGTTCCCGTACCCGTGAAAGTAAAGTAATTATTTTCGTTGCCGCCTGTCAGATTTTGTATATTACTAAATGAACCAGACGCAATAGTGCTATCAGTAATGCTACCGCTATTATTTGCTGAGATTGTCCAGTTTTGAAAACCGCTTGTTCCCGTATCCAGTGTGAAACTATTATTTGATCCTGTTCCTGTCGCACTCAAGCTTGCTAATTTTAATGCACCGTTAACAGTAATTCCCGTTGCATTTAAAGATAAACTGGCGCTGCTGCTATCGTTGTCACTCCCCATCGTAATATTACCGTTTGTCCCTGCAGTTAAAATAAGAGCATGACCACTACTCGTCACATTTCCAATCGATAAGTTAGCACCTGCAGGTGCTGTATTAGTAGTCGCAATGTTTGAAGTTGGAGCGATTAATGTCACATTGCCTAAGCTAATATTAGCGCCATTACTTTGTAAGCTGCCATTGATAAAAGTAGTCGCTGGATTGGAAGCGTTACCCGTTGTGGCCAAACCGCCAACGAAAGTTGTCGTACCTTGGAATTCAACATTACCCGTATTTAAAAAGTTGGTTTGACTATTACTTCTGACAATATTGGTGCCCCCCCTGAAGTTGATACTATAATTTTGATTTGCTGTCACCAATGAATTGGCGGTAAAATTACCGAAGAATATAAATACACCTGTTGTGTTAGATAGTGTGACAATGCCAGCATCAGTCGAGCCCAGTATTTCTGTACCACCATTACTTGAATTGGCAATCGTTAAATTACCGCCATTTGTATAATTACCAAATATCGTAATATCACTGGCTGCATTCAAGCTCACTGCATTGCCTGCGCTATTCAAGTCATTGGTTGAAATGATACCCGTACCAGTCGTAATCGAAGTGGTACCACCCAATACGACATTTGTTGCGCCGAAGTTAACACCTGAGCTGATTAGACTACCCTCAATAGATATGCTTAAAGGATGAGTACCAGCTGTCGTCCCAACACCGTTTGTAAACGTCAGTGTATCATTGGTTGAATTGCCTAAGGTGACAGTGCCGGTATTTTGGAGAGTAACCGCATTGTTGATGACATCCACCACATTGCTACCAGTAAATGCGACATTAAAAGGACCCGCTGGAACGCTAAGACCACCTAAGGTGACATTACTATTGAAATCGACAGTTCCCGTGGTAGTAATACTACTATTTTGTATGGTTAAGGTCTCACCTGCACCGTTTAAGGTACTTTCAAATGTCAGCGGGCCTGCGCCACTAATAAGCGTAGGCGAGGTATTGAGTATGGTCACAGGATTATTGTAGATTTGGCCATTTGCGCCTGACGTCGTCACATTGGCTTCTATCGTTGTACTGCCGCTTGAACTGGAACTCAAACCAGCAAGCGGTGTGCCGCCGCCTATTACACCACTGATAGTGAGTGCACCTACACCTGAAAATGCCAAATTAAACGCGCCATCTGTTGCACCATTCAAGACTAAGGTATTACCTGTGCCTATGCTAATTAAGGTATCGCCGGTCAACCTAGTAATACCATTCACTTGATTCACACCAGAGCTACTCACTGGTACGCTCAAGGCACCCCCATTAGCCACACCTGTGCCAGCTAAAAATAACAGATTTGGAAGGGCCGTTTCAGCATTTAATGCTAATTCTCCGCCTGATACAACAGTGATACTACCATTGCCCAAAGGATTAATTCCCTGTACCTGTATCGTGCCAGCATTGATAGTCGTGTTACCGCTATAACTTGGACTATTAACACGTAAGACCAACTCTCCCGTACCTGTCTTGCTGAGATTGCCCGAACCTGCTATTGGACTACCGTCAGTGAGTGTTGCACCGGCATCTGTTTGAATAGTGCCGCCATTACTGTTTATTTGAATATTTCGACCCATGACAAAACCACTACCGGTAATTTCTAAGGTGCCGCCATTAAAAGTGAGTTGATTAGTGCTATTACCAAGGTTATTGGTTGCGGAAATACTTAAGTTACCTGCATTTAATGTAGTACCACCCGTATAAGAAGAATTGATACTCGACAAGACTTGTGTGGGCGTGCCGCTGCTGCCTGTCAAGTTAACCACTAAACTGCCGCTGCCATTAATATCGCCTGCATAACTCGTACTGCCGCTACCGGCATTGGCAATGGTTAATATACCGGAACCTAAGTTGACATCACCAATGGTTGTACCGCTGCCGCCGCCAGCTAAAGAAAGAATACTGTTATTAAAAGTAACCAAACTTAAACTAGAGACATTCACTGCAGATAAAAGGACAGCACTATTAGGAGAGAAAGTATTCGCAGCGCCCGCTTGTAAGTTACCTGCTGTAATGGTTGTTGTGCCGAAATAAGTATTCGCGCCACTCAGTATTTGTACCGGTGAACTGCTGCCACTTAAGTTAATTGTTAAACCACCAGTTCCGCTAATGATGCCAGCATAACTTGTGCTGCTACCATTAACAGCGTTGACGATCGTTAAAGTGCCAGAACCTAAGGTGACATTACCACCTGTACTGCCGCCACCAGCAAGTGATTTAATGCTATTGCTGAAATTGTTTAAATTCAAATTAGCCGAAGCGACATTGGCTAGTGTGACTGCACTGCTAGCAGAGAAAGCATTAGCTGCGCCTGCTTGTAAAGTACCTGCACTGACTGATGTATTGCCTGAATAAGCATTCGCACCGCTTAAAATAAGCGTGCCGCCGCTACCATTCATGGTGAGTGCACCTGCGCCGCTTGAACTGCCGCTTAAAGTGGTAATAGCCGTGTTAGTGACAGTCAAAGTGCTCCCACTGTTTAAAGTGCCTATACCGCTTAAGGTAAGATTATTACTGCCGTTAATGGTCGGGCTATTCGTGACGGTAAATTTATTGGGTAGTGTCGCCGTTAGCAAAGATTGCAATGTCCCACCATTTAACGCCAAGGTATTGGTTGCTGAAACACCGGTCCCCAAGGCATTCGTTGCAACATTGATAGCCAGAAAACCACCGCTCAAAGTGGTAGCGCCAGTAAAATTGCTGTTATCAGGACTGGAGATAGTGGCGCCTTCCAGTGTATTTATTTGCAAATTACCTGCACCACTCAAATTACCGTTCAAGTTCGCAGACACCAGTAAAGTCTTTCCTGTATTTAAAGTACCTGTACCATTTAAATTAAAGGTAAGATCATTACTGTTTCCAGCACCTATTGAGCTGTTCGCACTAACAGTAAAATTATTTGTCAGGGTTGTATTGGCAACCGATGTTTGTAAATTACCGCCATTCAAATTCACAGCCCCTGTTCCCAACGCATTGCTTGCCACACCGATTTGCAGTATTGCGCCGCTGTTTATCGTTGTTGTGCCTGTATAAGAACTATTATCGCTGCCAGAAATAACGGTGATTCCACCGCTTGAATTGGCTATGGTTAAATTACCTGCGCCGCTTAAGTTATTAGTGAAACCCGATGTGCCAGTATTAGTAATATTCAACGTGCCACTGCTCAATGAACCTGTACCGTTCATGCTGAAAGCACTACCGGAAAAAGTCACATTACTATTCACAGTGAAAGGATTGGCTACTGTGGCAGCGACACCGAATTGTACTGCACCGCCATTAATAATGAAGGTGCCTGCACTGGTTCCTAGTGCATTAGAAGATGTGCCTATATTCAAAATACCTGAATTTAAAGTCGTATTGCCCGTGTAAGTATTGGCAGTATTCAAACTCAGCGTACCGCTGCCACTCATGGTCAGTGTACCTGAACCAGTTGCAATGGGATTCGTGCTGATCGTCGTATTCCCGGCACCAACAATCGTCAAGGGTTGTCCTGAACCTGTAATGCCGCCAGTGAGTGTCAAGGTGCCACCAATGTCAGCACCAATCGCAGCACCGCCTGCACCAAGTGTAATGGCGCCACCTAATGAAGATGTGCCAATGCCAATCAGTGCACCACCGAAACCAATTGCACCGGTTCCCGTTAAATTGACTGCTTCATTGGCGATAGCGACACCATTGATGGTGAGTGTTGCACCCGATGCCACGGTCGTTGTTTGGCCTGCTGTTGTACCTAATGCACCTGCGTTATTAGCTTGCAAAACACCAGCATTCACATTGATATTACCAGTGAAATTACTGCCGTTATTAGCTGATAAAATCAACGTATCAATACCGGTTTTTGTCAGCGTACTACTGCCATCCAAAAGGCCGCTTATAGTTAATGGACCACTCAAGACTTGAATTGTTGAATTGCTGCCAAGTATAACGTCACCAGAGATAGTCACGGTGGAACCATTATCGAGTATGGCACCGATGAAGCTGCTTCCATTGAAAAAACCGTTTCCATTGATGGTAAAAGATTGAGGAAGCGTGACACTGGCTTGTGGTTCCACCGTAGCGCCGCTTAAAACCGTTACATTATTACTGGCGGCACCTAAAGCACCCGCGCTAGTGACACTCAATGTCGAGCCAGAATTAATGGTGATGGTTCCGCCTGTAAAGGTCGTACTACTATTTCCGCCTATTCGAAAAAAATCACCGCCAGAAAAAGTTAATCCGCTTCCACTCGTATTGGTGATCGCGCCGTTATACGTTATTTGACCTGATGACTGGCCATCCAGTGTGCCGCCATTAATGCCTAAGGTAATACCGCGATTAGAATTCAAGGTAAATACTGCGTTAGTTGACAAAGTACCGCCATTTAACGTTAATTGATTAGCGACAGCAGGAGAAGGAACTGTACCAAGACCTGCATCTGATGAAATAAGAATTTTACCCGCATTAATTGTTGTTATGCCAGTGTAAGTATTCGTGTCAAGGTCAAGGTTCAAAGTACCATTACCTGTTTTAGTTAACTTGGAACCTGCAATCACACCACCTACGTTGCTGCCATTATTGACTGATAAAGTACCTGAACTAACGTTAAATGTTCCGCCATTTCCTCCCAACAATGTGATACCGCGGTTGGTTGACAAATTGAAGGTACCCGATGTTTGCAATGTGGCGTTATTTATGGTTAATTGAGCAGCGACGAAAGAACTGGGTGCAGTTCCGAGATCGTTATCAGCAGTAATAGCAAGTATGCCATTATTGACGAAAGTGGCTCCCGTATAAGTGTTACCCCCTACAGCGGTAGGTGCGAGCGTAACCGTTCCAGGACCTGCCTGGACAACACTGCCCGTCCCACTAATGTTATTAGTCACATTAAAAGAACCAGCAAGACCTGGATCAAATACGAGCGAACCCCCATTAGTCACATTGCCAGTACCTAAAGAGCCTGTCGTAAGAATGCCATTGCCAACTTGTAAAGTAGCCCCAGAACCAGTGATGATCGTTCCACCGCCATAGGTGTTATTATTCGTGAGAATTAATGAGTTACCGCCCATTGTTGTAGTGAGAACATAATTATTGCCGCCATCTGAAATAACACCTGAGATGGTACCGTTTCCCGTATTAACCACAGCGATGGTGGCATTGCCTGCGAGGGTAATGTTACCTGCATAAGAACCACCGCCATCAAAACCAAATGCGCCAAAAACACTGCCTGTGCCACTAACGATTAATGGGTTTGCTCCAACGGACACACCATCAATTAATAAAGTGGCACCGTTTGCCACGGTGACAGTTCCGGTCGTTAATCCCAATGCAGTCGCACTGTTGACAAAAAGAGCGCCTGTATTAACAAAAGTTCCGCCGCCATAGCTATTAGCACCTGATAGTGTCAATGTACCTGTATCCACCTTCGTGACGGAATAATTATTACTGTTATCTATAATGCTTCCCGATAAAGTAAGATTGCCACCAAGCGCGCTATTTGCAGCAAGTGTAATGGGATCGCTAAAAGCCCCTTGATTGATACCAAATATCGCGCCTTCACCACCGACACCCGTGCCGCTGATGGTAACAGGCACCGTACTCACTATCGAATTGGTAGCTTCAAGTGTTCCGCCGGATGCAACAATCACGCCAGATGAATTCCCGAATGCACCACTAGCAGTGGGAAACAATGTGGCACCCGAAGCAACATTGGTGGCACCTTGATACGTATTGGTTCCGCCTAAAAAGAGCTGGCCTGTTCCACCCACATTCAGGGGATCCCCAGCAGGCCCGTCAATAATGCCGTTATAAGTCAGCTGACCGACAGGAGCTATCGTGCCGCCACCTGTTCCTAGCGCAATGCCTCTGTTGCTATCCAAAGTGAATGTTGTCGTTGTTGCCAATGTGCCGCCATTGAGCGTAAGTTGTCCTGCGACAGGATTCGGCGAAGGCGGTGTGCCAAGACCCGCATCAGAAGTAATTTTCAGTGTACCGCTATTGATAGTTGTCGCGCCTGTGTAGACATTGTTTTGTGAAAAGGTGACAGTACCTGAACCATTTTGAACAACACTGCCTGATCCGCTAATAATGCCGCTTGAATTTTGTGTGACTGCACCGGTTGCATTGAGTTTTAACTGTGATGCACTGGATGTGCCTGTCTTAATTGCGCCATTAATTGCTATCGCGCCAGACACTGCCGTATTAGCATTTAAATTCAATACAGCAGATGTACTGCCTGAAAAATCAATCGTATTATTGATGTTAATATTATTGGCCGCTGTTAATGTTAGAGAATGATTGGATGTCCAAGTAATGAGGTCAACGACAGTAATATCACCTACACCCGTGCCTATGCCGCCGGTTGTTGTTTGAATAACGACATCGCTAGTCACCAGTGCATTCGTTAAATCAGTCGTCCTTACATTAGAGGTATTTGAATTATTGTCAGCTGTATAATTAGCAGTAAAAGTTGCAGGATTTACTGTTGCTGCTGTGCTGATTGTTAAATTGGCAGGATCAAGCAGCCAAGTTCCTGTTTCACCTTGGTCCGCGCTGGTATTAACAAATACGCCATTTACATCTAAATATTTACCTGATGTTTCTATAAATCCGCCACTACCGCTTTCACTACCGCCTTCTGCAGAAATATTACCGTAAGCTTTAGTCACATTATCCGACCACAACACCACCTGACCGCCATTGCCATTCGTTATCGCATTTGCATTAATACTTGCACCAGGCGCCATGACAACTGCATTTGCATTAGGCAAAGGACCTACACCATGAAGATTACCGCCGATATTCACTCCACCACCGCCGGCATCGCCGCTCACATCAATCACTGTTGGTGAATTCAATAAAATATCGTAGCCCGTGATGTCTACCGTTCCACCTTTCTCTCCTGAATGTTTGCCTGATGCATCAATAGAAGCTGCAACATTTACCACACCGCCATTTGAATTACCTGAAATAATAATATCGCCGCCTTGTTGCTGCACTGACTGAGCTTGCACAACGCCTTCTAAATCAATCGTATTATCTAAAACATTCGATGCTTGATTAGCAGACACTAAAATTTGTCCGCCATTTGCAATCAGTGAACCCGTGTTCGTCACACTACCCGATTTACTCGTTGTATCTGTCACAGCAAAATTAATCATGTCATTGCCTGCAAAACTCACAGTAAAGGTATTACCAGATGCAAGTACAATGTGACCCATCTCTGCTTGTATGTAACCTGTGTTACTCACATTAGAACCGACTAACGCAATTAAACCTTGTTGCGCTGCAATGATCGTGCCTTGATTTTGAATCATGGCATCAGAATAAGGAGAAGGTTTATCAAAAATATAATTACCACTCAGAAAATTTTTATCAGAAATATCTGCTGTTGTTGCAATCAACCCACCCACATTCACATACGATCCTGGACCAAAATAAATGCCCGCAGGATTCACTAAAATAATTTGTCCTGTTGCTGTTAATCGCCCATAAATTTGTGATGCGCCTTGTTGTGGATTAATACGATTGAGTGCAACACCACCATTTGGTTGAGCAAAATGCGTTGATTCCGTTTTACCAATATTAAAACTTTGCCAATTGATAATGGCTTGTTGACTCGATTGATTAACGACGGTTGAGTTTGATGTTTGTTGGATAGTGACGTTGCCGGCACCAATATTTTCAACAACAGGATTGGCGACCGAGCATGTAGTAAAGATACAAACAACCACGCCCAGCAACAATTTTAGCAAGTTCTCCTCGTTAATTATTTTCCATTTTTTCATGTACTTCCTCGTCTTGCTTGTATTTTTTTATAGCTTTATTTAACTATAGACGAGATTTGGAAAATTGCTGGGGTTAAAGATATTGATTAATATCAGCTTTAGCAAGCAAAGTGCAGGCTGCAATGAACGTTAATCCAGCCATAATTAATAAATAAAATGCTGGCGCGATGAGTCCAATTTTTTCTGTTAGCAAAGTGATAATAATAGGTGCTGTGCCGCCAAATACGGCATTACCTAAATTATAAGAAAGAGCAATACCACTATAACGAACATTTGCAGGACAATTTTCAACAACAGCGCACAATGTATTTCCTTGTTCAATCGAACTTAATGTTGTCGCCATCGCAAATGCAATAAAAATAATGAATAAAGATTTACTATAAAGCAAAAAGAAAATGGGTATGGCTAATAATACAGTCGCAATCGCCACACAAATTAACATGCGTTTACGCCCTATTTTGTCGCCGCAAAAACCAGCCAATGGAACCAGAATTAACATCACAGTCAGAAAAAAACTTTGCAAAAAAAGTGCAGTATTTTTTTCAACATTAAGATAAAGATTCATATAAGTTGGCATATAACCAAAAAATACATAATAAAGACTCGCACCCAAACAAGTGAGTCCTAATATTTTTAATAATTGTTTGGGCGCATAATGCAGCGCAGTCAGTAGAGGAAGACGTTCAAGATGATGTTGTTTTTTGAGCAGCGTAAAAACAGATGTTTCTATGAGATGAAATCTTAAATAAAAAATAAGCGTTCCAAAAGCACCAATCAATAAAAATGGCAGACGCCATCCCCAATCAGATAAACTTTGTTTCGTAAAAAAATAATTCATTAAAACGAGTGATAATGAAGCTAATAAAAAACCAACATTGGCACCGATCGCAGCAAAACTGGTAATGAATCCTCGTCGATCTGAGGGAGCAGATTCCGCAAGATAAATCATGACACCGCTATATTCTCCGCCCACTGAAATACCTTGAATTAATCTTAATAAAATAAATATCACTGGTGATGCGATGCCGATTTGTTCATACGTTGGCAAACAACCGATCAATAAAGTGCATAATGTGATAAGTAAAATGGAGAGGCGTAAAGTAGAAGCACGACCATGCACATCACCAGCATGACCGAAAATAATGCCACCCAGTGGACGACAAATAAATCCCGCTGCAAAAACAGAAACCACAGCAAGCGTATTTGTCACTTTATCTTGAGAATGAAAAAATTTTTCTCCAATAATAGGCGTGAAATAAATAAACATGCCAAAATCCAGCCATTCTAGCGTGTTGCCTAGGCTGGTTGTGATGATTTGCTTAATTTTCATTAGCGAAAATAAAAACCTTGAGGGCCCTTACCACATCCACCGACAGATTGTCCGCAATTCCAGCCTGATGGGATATGTCCATTTAAAAAAGATCGATAAACAGATTTCGCTGTTTTACAAGACAATCCACCGTAAGTCACAATTTTCTTTCCTTCTATTTTGCCACAATGATGCACTCGTGCTTCTGAAAGTGCAGGCATTAAAACAAATAATATTAAACCCATTAAAATGAAAATTTTTTGCATAACTAACCTCTCCAATTAAAAACGTTGTCATCCTGCGTTGTTGTCATCCTGAGCGCAGCGAAGGATCATTAACAAACGTCATAAACATATTTTAGTGATCCTTCGCTGCGCTCAGGATGACAACGACTCAGAACCCTGCATAAATAAATTAAAAAATGAATTATACGCTACCAAATAAGCTTCTCATATGATTTAATTTGCTCTCTATTAATTTAACCAAGGAAACAATCATGCCAAGAAAAAAGAAAGCCAAAATGAAAACGAAAATGAAAACGAAAATGAAAGTTCGTAAAAAGAAAGGCAGCAAAAAAACTGCGGTAAAACGTAAGAAAAAAATTCTTGCTGTACCCAAGGGATATAACCATATCACACCCTATTTGATTGTGAATGAAGCTGATAAAGCCATCGATTTTTACAAAAATGTATTTAAAGCAAAACTCGTGATGAGAATGGAAAAACAAGATGGCAAAGTCGGTCACGCAGAATTAAAAATTGGTGATACAAAAATTATGCTGGCAGATGAACATCCTGAAAGAGGGATACATAGCCCATCCAGTCATGGCGATACTGGCGTTGGCATTCATTTGTATACCAAACAAGTTGACAATACTGTTGATAAGGCACTCGCTAAAGGCGCCACATTGAAAATGCCAGTACAAGATATGTTTTATGGCGATCGTTGCGGCACTATTGTTGATCCATTTGGACATCTCTGGCATGTGGCCACGCATATTGAAGATGTGACACCGGCTAAGATAAGGAAGCGCATGGTAGCAATTGCGGAGAGCGGTGAGTTTTAGGGTTTAGGGTTGGCCCGTCGTTGCGTAAAAATAAAGTACCGTCGTTGCGAGGAGCATGCGCAGCATGCGACGAAGCAATCCAAACAACCTTGCATGGATTGCTTCGTCGCATGCTGCGCATGCTCCTCGCAACGACGGTACTTTATTTTTACGCAACAACGAGAGCCTAAGCTTTAAAATAGCGGACAAATACCATTTTTTCTCGGTGAAACCTCTGGAGTCTCCTTGCCCGAGCCCACAACACGCTCATCCTTCGGTGAATATAAACCTATAGTTGAAGAGCTATTACCATACCCATGCCCTACGCTAGCAGGCCTTACACCAGACACGCTACTTGACTCCCTTGACACCCTCGCTCCAATACGAGGTTCTGTTGAACGTCCTCTTTCTTCTGGCGATGAAGAAAGTCCTTGTTGAATCTCTGAAGTCCGCGTCCCTCTCTCCACTTTTTGCACTTCCTCTTCATTTGTTACACCAGCAACGTATCCAAAAGCAGTAAGACCGCCATAAAACACAGTCCCGCCCGCTACCATTAAAGCAGTACTACCACCAAAAGTAACCGGTATCAATGACGCACCAACCCCAGCTAAAATACCACCACCTACCATCGCGCCAATACTACTAATATAACCACCCCATTTTTTCCAGAAAATTTCGCATTTCTCCCAAAAACTTTCTTCTTCTATTCGAGGTTCTTCTTGTTTTTTACTTTGACGCGGAGATTTTTTTTGGTTTCTATCAGGGCCAGGGCTCTGTGATTGATCAGAATTATTTCCAAAACCACCAGCAGCAGCAACTCCCGCTCCATTCGGACGATGTGCAGATACTGATTCTGTTTCCTTTTGTTTTTCTTGTTCTATCTTCTTTTGCATTTCTATTACGTTACGTTGGTGACGCAAACTCAAATTCGGAGGCGGCGGCAATATCTCTAGTTGCTGTATTCCTTGTATCTGCTGATTTAAATTTATAATCTTCTTATCGGTTTGATCAATAGCTACTGTCACTTTCTCTTTCATAACATCTAGACGTTCAAATTTTTGCGTAATTTTCTTTTGAAATTGATCGAAAGATATATTTAATCTCTTTCTTTCACTAATAGTGACACTCGGATCATATTTTGATAATTCATCACGTGTCGCTTCTATTGCCGAATTAAACAATGTATACGTCTGTAAATAACCACGTAAATCCTCTCGAAGCTGTTCGTATTCTTGTGCAGAAAGTACCAAATTAGGAGTGACCATTTCCCCTATCTTTTTAATATTTGCGTTTAGCTGTTCTCCCATTTTGTCATAACTACGCAACGTTTCTGTCATTTTATTAAGATAAGCACGTTGTGCGGATCGCTCAGCAATCAATCTTTCATATTCTTTATTCAACTTAGTTAATTCATCTAAAGCATCATTTCCATTCTTCAACCAACCGTTACATTGGTCATGAAGTGCTTGAATACCAGCATCATCATTGATTATTGATTTATCTTGGTAAATTAATGCAGCCTTATCAACCGATAATTTATTATCCCTGAACTTTTGTACGACACCCTCAAATAATATGAGTAAGCCAGGAAACTCTCTTTCTAATAAACGATCTTCACTATCTTCTATTTTAAACAATGAAAATTGTTGATCTATTTTATTAAATTCCGTAGCAACAGAAGCAAGTTTTTCTAATGCTTCTTCTCTTCTTTTAACAAAAGCATCGACTTCATCAAGTTTTTTAAATATAGCTGGTATATTGACTTGTTGAGCCAATAGGTCTTTTTCTTGATTTTCTAAATAGCTAAAAGCAGTAGAGAAAAGGTCACTCAATTTCTGATCATCTAAATAAATATCTTTTTCACATTCACTTTTTAAATTATTCAAATTATTTTTTAGGGAATAAATATTTTCTACGGCCTTTTCTAATATCTGTTTTTGAACATAAGCCGCTTGAAATAATTCCCCTGCTGAATCCTTATTAATATCTCTCCATATTGGATCAGCCAACAAATTGTTATAAACCGTAATTAGTATCTCAATCCGATTAATCGCTAACGCAATATAATCAATAATAGCTTGTCGCTTTTTATTTCGCTGATTTGCTTTTTTTCGCACTTCATTTAATTCAACAATCAATTGATTACCTTGTTTTAATTTTTCTGCGCATGATTTTTTTAATTCTCTAGCATGTGTAATGGTTTTCCCAATGCCTGATAAGTCATCTATCTCAGACGATGTGGCCGCGAATGCAGACGTGATCCCTTCATTAACGTCATTATGTTCATCCATCAAACTCTGCAGCTCTAATTTATTTTTATTTAATTCATCTGCTATCTTATTCATCCTTTCTTCTTCAGCGCTGCTCGAATATCCTCTTGGCGCTGGCTCTTCTTCAATATATTGCTGTTCAGAAACAGTTAAATTCACCACAAAAATATGTCTTAATGCCTTCAAGTTGCCCGGCACTTGATTCACCTTTCCTTGAATTTCATTGATGCGCATTTGTAATTCTAAAATACGTTGCGTCATAACATCATTTATTACTTCATGTTCTTCCTTAATATTTTTTCCTTCTTTTACATTCGAATCATCAGAAGAACATTGCTCCTCAAATGTAAAGAGATCATTTGAATCTGAGGGATCATCTGAAAATTGGTTTTTTTTCTCAATAACAGGTGAATAAATAAATTGGTTCTCCAAACTAGGAAACGCTTTCACAATCTTGTCTAGCTTTGACTCAATATCAAATAATTTTTCTGCTAATACCGGATAACAATTCAAATCACCACTATCACCTTCAAATAAAACATTTGAGTAACTCGTCAATTCTTGAATGAGCAGATCTAATTCATTTATTGTTTTTTTACTTTCTGCTTTATAAGCTTCTAATTGATTGAGATGACTTCCGTATTCAACTGAATCTTGAATTTCTACAAAACCATCATCGTTTTTTAGCAAGCCTTGATAAGTATCAATATGTGAATTAATATCATTTAATTGTTTTTTTAAATCTTGGAATTTTTCAAGACAGCCTGTAAACTTCAAACGTACATTTTTTACAATATTAATGTTATTTTCTATTAATAATATTTCACTCAAAGCAAGCATTGTCTTAAAATCACTGTGATGTGATTCATACTTTGTATCGATATCTAAAAGGAGTTCTTTTTTCGATAAAAAAAGTTCATCTACTATATGTTCAGTCGCACCATTTTGATTCACTTGAGTTAAGCAACTAACTTCGGCCTTCGATACATGTCTATCCCATGAAGTATTGCGTATCATTTTCTGAACAGCTTCACTATCCTCTTCGTAAGTCAAAACTGAAGCTCTAGGATTAATATTCTGAAATGGAATACTATTATTATTCGCGATTACAAGAGGCTGACTCACGATATCAGAGCCATTTTGTTTTTCTAATGCAAATAAAACATATAATGCATTATTCGGTGGAATATTGGCGCTTGCCTCACTTAATTGTTTTTTATCAGCCTCAAATTCTTTTTTCCTTTTCGCTAATTCTTCCTCTTGTCGTCTCTTTTCTTCTTCTTTTTGTTTTTCGCTTTTTGCTAACTCCTCCTTTTCTCGCCCCAGTCTCTCCACTGCTTCTCGCTTTTGTTTTATTCTTGTCTCAAGCTGCGTAACATAATCATCATTATAAGCGTTTTCAACAAAGCTCTTAAAAGTAGCATTTGATCCTTCACGATTTTTGAAAGAACTCTTTTCTCCCTCATCCTCTAAACATAAAGTATAATATCTTGCAATACGCTCAGCTATATTTTTCTGACCAACGAGTTCTTTAAAATCATTTAAAAAATACTTCTGACATGCCTCTACACAGATAGAAAGACGCTTAACATATTCTTCAGTCACATCTTGTGGAATAGACAAAACGATACCATCTACTCTAAAGCGAGATAACATTACCTTTATCGCGTTACTGAACACAAGATTAAGTAAATTTTTATCTACCGTTGAATCTAATTTTTTTACTACTTCATCATAAAGATAGTGTTTTATCTCTCTAAATTCGCGATATATTTTATTTAAATTTGCAATGCCTCTTACTGCATCTTTTATTATTTCGCTATTACTTTGTGTAAAACTTATTTTTTCTTCCCGCTTAATTTTCTCATCGATAACTTTTAAATCATCGTCAATCTTAAATTTTTTGTCTTCAAACACCCTACCAGAACATAATACATCACCAATTGTATCTTCAATATCTATCAACGTTCTACTCACAAATTTAGCTTTTGCAACTTCTGTTTTCACAATATCTTCATCAGGCAAACATAATTCAGGAAAATATTTCTCTACCACTGTTCTTGCTTGTTCTTCCGTTAAAGAATTATATGAATTTTTAATAATTTTAAACGCTTTAATTTTTTCTTCGATGAGACTTATTTTTTCTTTATTTCCTATTTTATCTTTATCTTCTTTATAATGCTGAAAAGCTTCTACATATAACCCATTAAATTCTTTCTCAACTCTACTAGGACTTTTTTCTTTGCTTATACTCCCACTAGAACTATCACTACTATCAGAAAGCAAGTGTGTATTTTGGTGTCCTGTACTAGCTCTTCTACTCGCTGATTTTCGTTTTGTCTTTGATTTTGAATCTACCAAAGAAGCTTCCTCAGGACTCTCTGAGTTTTCTTCATCTTTACGAAAATTCAAATAATACTCTACATCTCTCATAAATTGAGCGAATATAAAAATATCCTGACTCACTTGCTTTTCTTTATCTTTATCTTTTCCTTTATCTTTATCTTTTCCTTTATCTTTATCTTTTCCTTTATCTTTTTCTTTATCTTTTTCTTTATCTTTTTCTTCTTCCTTTTCAAAATACACTCTCCATTCTCCGGCTGTTTCTCTTTGAATATAACGATTGTAATCATAAGACCAAATCGCATTAAAAAGATTTTGTATACTGTCTAATTTTAAATTAAAAAATATTTTTTTATCGGCCTCATCAATCGCTTCCCTTAATACCTTTTCTATTATTTTATTTTCTAAATTTGATTTTGCTAAAGTAACTTTATTAAAAGGTTCTGGTGCTGTTATATCAAGAGAATCATCATCACTAATCGTTTTTCCATTCGGCAAAATGACTGAAAAAACAATTTTGCCAATTTTATCTGCTGCTGGTTTTGGTACATCTTTATCACTTGATTTTCGTAAATATAAAATATTTTTTTCTATTTTTTCTGGCCGTGTGTTTTCAGGCAAGACACAAAGAGTATATCCCTCAGTGTCAAATTGATAACGTTCTAATGCTTGTATGAAGGGGGCTATGGTTTGCTGTTGTTTTGTATTTTGTTCACGATCAATTCGCTGTTTATCTTGGCGAATAGCATCAATCACCACTTTTATTTTTTCATAAATGGCTTCTTTACATTTTCTTAATGTATTTTCTAATTCTTCTTTGCTTAGTTCTTTTGGAGGACGATTCTGCATATCAGTAATACCCTCATCATTTAAGAACATTAACAAATTATTATAATAAGAAAACCTTAAGGGAAAATTATCTGATAGTTCATACGATAAAATAAATTAGCGTTTTTTTTGTGCGAATTGTATCGTTGCAACGCCGCTTTCAATTGCAGCATTTGCCACTGCACGAGAAACGACATCTCGTAAACGAGAATCGATAGGTTTGGGGATAAGATAATCAGGACCAAAATGTACTTCATGACTTAATCCGTAAGCCATTAATACTTCATGAGGAATAGGTTCTTTAGCTAAATTTTTGATCGCAAAAACAGCTGCTAATTGCATTGCATGATTAATCGTTGTTGCGCGCACATCTAGCGCACCGCGAAAAAGATAAGGAAAACACAAAACATTATTAACTTGATTAGGAAAATCACTGCGGCCTGTGGCTAATATGACATCATCTCGAACACGTAACACTTCTTCAGGCATAATTTCAGGAACAGGATTAGATAAAGCAAAAACGATAGGTTTTTGTGCCATGCTCATTATTAAATCAGGAGAAACTAATTGAGGCCCTGATACGCCAATAAAGACATCTGCCTCTTTCATCGCATCAGCCAACGTCCGCTTGCTAGTTTGTTGTGCAAATAATTTTTTTTGATCATTCAAATTTTTTCTTTCTGTTTGAACAATGCCTTCACGATCAATTAAATAAATACGCTTTGTATCTGCGCCCAACTGTTGTAATAAACGCATGGTCGCGATGCCAGCAGCACCTGCGCCCAAACAAACAATTGTTACATTATTGAGAGATTTTTCTTGTAGTTCTAATGCATTTAATAAGGCTGCGGCTACAACAATCGCTGTACCTTGTTGATCATCATGTAAGACAGGAATAGATAAACGTTGCTTTAATGTTTCTTCAACAAAAAAACATTCAGGCGCTTTAATATCTTCAAGATTAATACCACCAAACGTTGGCGCGATACGAACAATCGTTTCAACTAATTCGTGTGGATCATGACAATCAATTTCAATATCAAAAACATCAATATCAGCAAATTTTTTAAATAAAGCAGCTTTGCCTTCCATCACCGGTTTACCCGCTAATGCACCAACATTTCCTAAACCAAGCACAGCTGTGCCATTTGTAATAACAGCAACTAAATTACCTTTATTGGTATAGTCATAAGCTGTTTGTGGATTATGTGCGATGGCTTTAACAGGTTCTGCGACACCAGGCGTGTAGGCGAGAGATAAATCATATTGCGTTTCCATGGGTTTGGTGAGTGCAATACTTGTTTTACCGGAAACAGGCTGCGCGTGATAATCAAGTGCAGCCTGACTGAATGGATCAGACATGATGAATGCTTATGTTTTATTTTTATCAGTATTTTTATCGATATCTTTATCTTGGCCTCTGTTGCCGTATTTTTGACGAAAACGATCAACACGTCCGGCTGTATCCATAATTTTTTGTGTACCGGTATAAAAGGGATGACACTTTGCGCAAACTTCTAACAGAATAGTATCTTTCTCGATTGTAGAGCGTGTAACAAATACACTCCCACAACTGCAGGTGACTTTGACTTCTTTATATGCTGGATGGATATTTGGTTTCATTTCCGACGAACCCCTATCTAATGAGGCGTGAATGATAGCGGATTGGTGGGGGAAAGGTCAAGACTGAGGCTAAGAGAGCCATTTTTTATAGATAGCAAAACAAACTCTACGGTAGTAGTATGTATACACTATTCAAAAATGAACCATAAATTAAACAACATAACACAATAAATAAAAATAACGTGGAGTAACGATGCAATCATCAAGAACCAAGGCCCATGATAAAAGCCTAAAAAACATCGAATCTCAAGCATCGAAAATCAACCTAGAAGATTGTGGTGATTTTCGTCTTATGTGTTATGTTTATCGCAAACCCAATCAAGACAAGCCTAGTCAAGAAGAAATAATAGAGGCTTTCAAAACAGCTTGTGATGCAATTGATACTTTTATTCGAACGCAAACACTTCCACTTAAATATCAACCCGAGTTTAAAAGTCTTGCGCATAAACTTGCGTTAATTCATGCGCTGAGACAATTTAAAGATTTTTATCAATTTGCATCAGTGTTTTTTATAGAGATTCAAGATAAAGAACACAATCAAGCTATTGATCTGAGGATGAAGAAACTTGATGAGATCATTTATCAATCACAGTTAACACCTTATTCGCGTGAAAGCAGTGACGAACAACAAAATATCCTGCCCAAAAACACAACGCAAATAATTAAATCTTATTTTTGGATGACAAATCAACGGACGACAAATCAGCAGTTTAGAGATCAGCAGACTAGAACTCAGCGACCTAGAGATCAACAGCCTAAAGATCAGCAGACTAGAACTCAGCAACCTAGAGCTCAACAAGAAGGAAAGGCTGAAGTGAGACTTCATCATCTTAACAACCAATCAGCAAATCGGCCTCTTAGTCTAAGAACGCCTCGATCATTCATCACTCATTCATTTGATCGATTAGATCCGAGTCATTTTTTATCTTCTCAATTAAAAGAAAGAATAACTAAAATAAATACGAATACTGCTATTTCACCGGAAGAATATTATTTCATTATTGTCAGTGAAATAAATGCATTTGGATTTGGCTTTACTCAACAACAAGCGGACCTTCGTGGCGCTGATCTTAAAAGATTAACTGGTTGGGTTGAAGATTATAAAAAAAATAAATCTCTTCCTGCTAATGTGAATTCAAAAAATTTAATATGTAAATACGCGATTGACATACTTAAACATGCTAATACTCATCCTCATAGCAATCGACATTCAATTATGTTAGGTGAAATTGCTTATGATTTAATTCAGTGTAAAAGCCGAGATGATTACGATAAATTAAACAACAAAATTAGTAATTATAATGTTCGCGTTTCTCATAACGGAAATAGAAATCAACAAATTTATTTACCTTCTGATATTTCAGGGCTATTACATAATCCACCTAAAGAAGCGGCCCATGAGACTGCGACTGCGATTGCATTAACACACCGTTGTTTAAGTGAATTAAGTTTGGTTGTCACTAATGCAATAACTAAAACAAGCAATAATCCGAAAGAAGTATTAAAACAGCAATTAAAAGAAATGCTTAAAGACCCTGGTAAAATAGCGATATCAGACTTGACTGCGAAGTTGGACGAAATGAGCAGGGATTTAAAAGAGGCTGAATGGTTTAACTTTAGTTTGTTTGGTCATCATCATGAATTAAGGTGTTTTATTGAGAAGTTTCGAGGGGAGTTAGGTGAGAGTGCCTCTAATTCAATGAAAGTAAGCGTAAATATTCGTTAATCCCACATCCGTTATAATAATAGATATGCTGTTAGGCATATTGTTGTTATTTATTGAAATTATTTAGTGAAATGAATGAGTAAGCGCAAGAAGAGGTGTTTGATTTACTTTTAAGGGAGTGTTAATGCAGTAGTGGTATAATTTATGAGGATAGATAAAACATAATTTATTGTAATGATACAAATATTATAATTATAGAAAATAGATAAAAGTAAACGAAGAGGGGTGGTTTATATGTCTCATAATAGATCTCAAAATTTCCAAGAAAAAAATGCTTCAGCACTCAAAGATATTACTACGGGATATGAAGCCTTTTTTGCTAAATGGAAAAAATATGACGAAACCAATGAAACTAATGAACCAGATTATACAAAATTAAATGAACAGAAGGATGATCTCTTTAATGATTTTATGAATTTGTCTTTGAAAATAGGAGATTTTACTGATTTATTATGGGATCCAAACAGCAACCTCAATAATGATTCAGATATAAATTTTTATATTCGAGCAAATGAAAAAGTATTTCTTCGTATTTATCAATCTGCTTCAGCTATATTAATCATTAAAGATAATCAATTTTATAATGAAGATTTGGACGAACATGGGATCATAACTACCGCAATTCGAAAAATAAAAAGTAATATCAATACAGCCAAAAAAAAATTTTCTCCGGCTTACAATTATATCTCCGAAGAAAAAGATTACTTAAGTTTACTCGACACAAAACTTTCTACTGGCAAAAGCGATTTACTTGAAATTTTCGATAACATGATCAATAGCAAAATAAATATTTACGAATTTGATAAACAGCTAGAGGCCATGAGTATTAATTTAAAAAATAATGAATTAATAAGCTTTGATATTTCCATAGGTGATTATCGCTTGGCTTACCTTGATCCCTTGATATATTTCATCGATGATTTTCGCAGTAACTTAGTTGATCATAAGTATATAAAACCCATGACCGATATACCTATTGAAAGTATTAACGATATACTTAAAAAACATAGAAGCACTTCACAACTAAACCGTATGTTTAAAAATATATTACCGGACAAAAACGAAGAGAATTACTCTAATCCTGATTACGTTACTGATACAGAAAAAACTCGTCTATGTGAAATATATTGTGCCTTATCAAAATCTAAAGACAATGACGATAAGATTCTTAAAAATGAATTGAAACCATATTTCCCAATCCATTTAATCGAAAAGTATCGAAAAGAATGCCCTGTCATTGCCCAAGCACAACGCTTGTTAGCTGAGTTAAGCGTGCTTGAAACAAAGGCTAATGTACCAGAAGATAAAAAAAAGAAATATTTAAATAACAATCCAAAACAATATTTAATTAATCAATTAACAAGTATTCTCAAAAAACATATAAATGATCCAACGACAGTCTGCGTATTATTCTGTCAGGAATTAAATAGTATAAGTGAAGATTTAGAACATGCGGAATCGATGATGAGTTTTTTTCGTCCGCACAGGTTAAGAGATTTTGTTAAAAAGTTTCATAATTCCTTTACGACTATAATGGTTACTCAAGCAGTCGAAATGAAATTAAATGAGAGCCCTAAAATTGATGATAAGCTATCAGAATTAAATTTGCGCACACTCTTGGGAAGTGATTTTGAAGATTTTTTGCATCTATACAAAAAACATCACTCAGATGAAAAAATAGATGGTGATAAAAATTATTTTTTTGAGATTGTTAATTTGTTTTCTAGACTGGATGATAAAATTAGTCCCTACCTGAATAAATCAAATCTTCATACCAAACAAGCTACATTACAAACGTTAGAGTCATTTCGGTATTTTTATCAAATGGCCTTAAATTTGTTTTACATACCTGATAAACAAGATAATATTAAATTTTATCCAAAAAAAATCAATGCGTTTGACCCTCAACATTTAGCAAAACAGATCCCTGCACTAGAGATGCTGATTAATAATATTAAAATATGTGAAAAAGAAATAAATATAAGAAAGACGCCAAATCCAGGAAATTCTTCAACTACGACTACGACCACACCATTAACTTCAAGAAAACAATAAAAATTGCAAACAAGAGCGGCCTATATGCAAGCAAGAAAAGAACTAGAGAATATAAAAGAAAATTACACACGATTTTCCAATCTATGTGCAAAATATTTGGATAATACTACTTCTCCCAAATTAAGTAACAGTCCAATTTTAGAAAAAAAAACAAAAATAAATACCGTCATGGAAATTATTTCATCTTACGATGCACTAAATAAAACTATAGCTAATTTTTCTAATAACTACTTAAATATTAACAAGCTAAAAAATGACTCAGACAAAGTATTTTTCATTGAGGCATATGAACTATTTGGAAATTTTTACTCAACAGCCAAAAATATATTTTATAATTTTGCAATCACACAAACTAGTCCTGATACAAAAAACGTCCCTGACATCCGATCGATAGAAAACGAAATCCTGACAATAATAAAATATAAGAACGCCGTTAAGCTTCTATCATTTCAAGATGGGAAAGAAAAAGATAAAGAACACTCTTTGTCGACCCAACATCAAAGTAAAAATTATTTTCAATCTACAATGTCAGTCTCTGCCGCATCAACAAATGAACATAAACCTTACATTCAAGACTTAATTTCAGAACCATTCTTATCTACTCATTTAAAGGATCGAATAAAAAAGGTAAGTAACAACGCCGACCGTTATTTGTCTCCTGAAGAATATTATTTAATTCTTTCTTGTGAACTGAATGCCATCTCAATTAGAGATGAAAACAAAAAACGTGATCGGAGAATATTAAACAAGTACATAGCCAAATATAAAAAAGATAAATCGTTATTTCTTCCACTTGATTGGCCTTTTAGAAATAAAATGTGCAAATTAGCTATTAATCTACTCAATGCGGCTAATGATGAGCGATTTACTACTATTACTGAAAACCAGCTGGGAGTTAAAGATGAAATTGATAAGGAAATTAAATTTTTTGACGAAACAGCTTACCAATTAATTCAATGCGATAATTTAACGGATCTTAAAAATTTAAAAGTAAAAATTAGGAAATGGAATTCTTATCAAAGAAAAAGCAAAGATAAAATCAATATAGAAGAAATCGATTTCACAGATAATGCAATCACTATATTATATGGTATACCTCAATATAGAATTAATACCAAACCAGATGCAGATATAAAGTTAAATCTAGATGACATGGCTAGTGCATTTAATCAATTTAATGAAAAACATACTCCTTTACATGAAATGGGTTTGAAACTATTAAACAAATTTTCAAACAATTCAAGCCAATCAAACGAAATCTTAAATGCTCGCTTATGTGCGATTTATGTCGCTATGTCAAACTCAAAAAAATCTACTGATAAAGCATTAGCAAAAAAATTAATGCCGCATTTTCCGATTAATCTCATTGAAAAATTCCGCAGAGAAAATACGGCGGTCATGTTAACACAACGATGTTTAGCTGAATTAGATATACTTAAAACAAGATCAACTAGTAAAAATCCTTTAATTAATGAATTAGAAGAAATATTAAATGATCCAACAAAAGCAGCAGAATTAACTGTTACTGATTTGGATATTATACTTGAACGAGTTCGCACCCAATTAAAAAATGATGAATGGGTGAGTTTTGATATTCCGATATCATTCCTCGGCCGCCGTCTAACTGCATCAGATCCATTAAAATGTTTTATTGATGATTTTCGTGGAAATTTAGCAGAAGCTGGATATAAAAGAATTAGAGATGATGTGTATCATTTAATAAAACGTTACATTGCTAGATTAGAAGTTCTTGAGACTAACAATGATGAAAAGAGAAACTTTTTAATAGAACATTTACAAAAAGAACTTAAAAAAAGTCCAACTAATGCCACGTCTCTACATGATTTATTAGATAAAGTGAGTGATGGTTTAAAAAGTGCATCAGACATAGGCAGTTTTTTTAGTAGACATCGTTTAAGAGACTGTGTTGATAGCTTTCGCGCAGATCTGAATGTGATTGCTCCAAGAAAAAAATCCAAATCTAAAATCAAATCTTCAAGCAGCAGTCCCGCAGCTTCTCCTTTCACGACAAGAAACGGTTCAACTAATAGCGGCAAATAACCTACCCCTCAAACTCCGCCACCACCGGCGCATGATCCGAAGGTCTTTCATCCGCCCTCAAAAATTTATCGATATGACAACTCTCGCAGCGCAACGAACCAGTCGCGAGAATATGATCGATACGTAAACCCATATTGCGTTTGAATGCATTCACGCGATAATCCCACCAACTATATTCTTTTTTTTCAGGATGCAACGCACGAAAACAATCTTGAAATCCAATGTGTAATAAACCATGAAATGCTTTTCGTTCTAATGCACTAAACAAAACTTGTCCTTCCCATTGTTTGGGATCGTGAACATCAATTTCATCTGGCGCAATATTAAAATCACCTAAGATAATGACACGCGAATATTTTTTTATTGCCGTAACTAAATAATCATGAAGATGCTTCAACCAATTTAATTTGTATTGATATTTTTCAGAACCAACGCTTTGTCCATTAGGCACATATAAATTCAATATAAAAATATCGTGAATGAGCGCACCAATGACACGTCGTTGTGGATCTTCTAATGTTGGAATATCTGTGATGAGATCTTGATGCGGTTTATTTTTAATAAGTAATGCCACGCCGTTATATGTTTTTTGACCTGAATAAATTGCTGTGTAACCCGCGGCTTCAATTTCTTTGACAGGAAAATCACTGTCAGGCAATTTGGTTTCTTGTAAAGCCAATACATCTGGTTTGTTTTGAGATAGAAATGTGAGCACTTGTGACAAGCGTACGCGTAATGAATTCACATTCCATGTTGCAATTTTAAATATATTCATTACCTCCCCTCCCTAACCCTCCCCTCCAGCATTCGCTGGAGGGGAGGGAACAGTTTTAACTATGCTCCACACAACAACAAAGCTTTAGTTTCTTCGCAACAACGAAACTATAATTTAACAACGTTTATAAACTATAATACAAATCAAATTCCACAGGATGTGTTGTGCTACTCACACGTGTCACTTCTTCGCGCTTAATGCCAATGTAAGCCATAATGAGTTCTTTGTTAAACACACCACCTTCTAATAAAAAGGCATGATCTGCTTCTAAACTATCTAATGCTTGCTCGAGTGAAGCACACAAACTAGGAAATGTTTTAACTTTTTCTACTGGCAAATCATATAAATTTTCATCAACTGCTGCGCCAGGATTAATTTTATTTTTGATCCCATCTAAACCTGCCATTAACATCGCAGTAAAAGCGAGATAAGGATTAGCCATCGCATCAGGAAAACGCGCTTCAATACGTTTTTCTTTTTCACTAAATACATGTGGAATGCGAATTCCCGCTGAACGATTCCCTTCAGAATAAACCATCGTAACTGGCGCTTCAAAACCAGGGACTAATCGTTTATAACTGTTTGTGGTTGGATTAGTAAAAGCATTTAATGCGCGCGCATGCTTGATCAATCCACCAATATAATATAAAGCAAGCTGAGAGAGCCCCGCATATTCTTTTCCTGCAAATAAATTTTTTCCGCCTGAAGATAATGATTGATGACAATGCAAACCACTTCCATTATCACCCACTAATGGTTTTGGCATAAAAGTCACGGTTTTGTTATGTGCAAAGGCAACGTTTTGAATAACCGATTTGAAGACAAGCATTTCATCGCATTTATGTAACAAAGTACTATAACGAGTTGTTATTTCATTTTGACCGCAAGTTGCAACTTCATGATGATGCACTTCGGGAATTAATCCCATTTCCATGAGTGCCTGGCACATGGTACTACGCAAATCATGTGAAGAATCGACGGGAGGAACAGGAAAATAACCGCCTTTAATACGAGGGCGATGTCCTAAATTACCGCCTTCACGAACGGTACCCGTATTCCAACTGGCTTCATCAGAATCAACTTCATAAAAACAACCATTCATTTTGATGTCCCAACGCACATCTTCAAATATAAAAAATTCGACTTCTTGGCCAAAGTTACACACTTCTGCAATACCGCTAGAGGTAAGATAAGCTTCTGCACGTTTAGCAACAGCACGAGGATCACGTACATAAGGAGCAAATGTTTTGGGATTATAAACATCGCAGCGAACTTGTAAGGTGGGTTCTTCAGAAAAAATATCCAATATTGCAGTGGAAAGATCGGGGATGAGTAAAAGATCAGATTCGTTAATATCTTGCCAGCCAGAAAGCGATGAGCCGTCAAACGCTTTACCGTATTGAAAAAAAGTATCGTCTATTTTACTTGCTGGTAAAGTGACGTGATGTTCCTTGCCACGTAAATCAGTGAAGCGCAAATCAACAAATTCAATTTCATCGTCCTGCATCATACTCATGAATTTTGTTTTTGCGCTGTTATCTGTTTTTAGGCTGTTATCTATTTTTGCATTGTTACCTGTTTTTACGCTGTTATCTGTTTTTGCAATTTTTTTTACTGATGAATTCTTTTCTCTTGTCACACCCATGGCTGGCCTCATTAAATGATTTGGTGAATGTAAGATGAACATGTGATGGAAGGGTATTCTAGCTGATTATCCCAGGTTGTTCGCAAGTAGTTTTTGGAATATTTTTTTATTAGTTTAGTTTGTTATTTTTCTGGATCCCGCGGACAAGCCGCGGGACGACGGGTTTGAGTTTATGCGCAAACAAAAAACCCCTGATCTGTAGAGATCAAGGGTTTTAGAATAAGCGCCTGGCGATGACCGACTTTGGCATGGGAACTCCACACTATCATAGGCGCTAAATGGTTTCACTTCTGAGTTCGGTATGGGATCAGGTGGTACCCACTTGCTCTTGTCGCCAGGCAGTTTCCGGTTGTGTTATTCAGCGATTTATTCACTTGTGGTTGGTGGTGATTTGGTGGTGCTTTGGTGATGCTTTTGTTGGGCTACGCGCTTCGCGCTAGCCCAACCTACGATTAGCCCAACCTACGATTACCCCAACCTACGTATCCAACTTACGATTCAAATTTGTACCTTGTATCCATAAAACAACTTGGGTGTTATATGGTCAAGTCTCACGGTCAATTAGTACTGGTTAGCTAAATGCATTACTACACTTACACACCCAGCCTATCAACGTCGTCGTCTCCAACGGACCTTGAGGGGCCTTGCGGCCCGTGAGATCTCATCTTGAGGCAAGCTTCCCGCTTAGATGCTTTCAGCGGTTATCTTTTCCGTATTTAGCTACCCGGCTATGCCACTGGCGTGACAACCGGTTCACCAGAGATACGTTCACTCCGGTCCTCTCGTACTAGGAGCAACTCCTCTCAAATCTCAAACGCCCACGGCAGATAGGGACCGAACTGTCTCACGACGTTCTAAACCCAGCTCGCGTACCACTTTAAATGGCGAACAGCCATACCCTTGGGACCGGCTTCAGCCCCAGGATGTGATGAGCCGACATCGAGGTGCCAAACACCGCCGTCGATATGAACTCTTGGGCGGTATCAGCCTGTTATCCCCGGCGTACCTTTTATCCGTTGAGCGATGGCCCTTCCATACAGAACCACCGGATCACTAGAACCTACTTTCGTATCTGCTCGACCCGTCAGTCTCGCAGTTAAGCACCCTTATGCTCTTGCACTCATTGCGCGATGTCCGACCGCGCTGAGGGTACCTTCGTGCTCCTCCGTTACTCTTTAGGAGGAGACCGCCCCAGTCAAACTACCCACCATGCACTGTCCCCATCCCGGATTACGAGATTAGGTTAGAGCCCCAAGCATTTCAGGGTGGTATTTCAAGGTCGGCTCCACCTGCGCTAGCGCGCAAGTTTCAAAGCCTCCCACCTATCCTACACAGAAACGCTCAAAGTCCAGTGCAAAGCTATAGTAAAGGTGCACGGGGTCTTTCCGTCTTGCCGCGGGTACACTGCATCTTCACAGCAATTTCAACTTCACTGAGTCTCGGGTGGAGACAGTGTGGCTATCGTTACGCCTTTCGTGCAGGTCGGAACTTACCCGACAAGGAATTTCGCTACCTTAGGACCGTTATAGTTACGGCCGCCGTTTACCGGGGCTTCGATCTGAAGCTTTTCCTCCTTACGGAGAATAACCTCTTCACTTAACCTTCCGGCACCGGGCAGGCGTCACACCCTATACTTCCTCTTTCGAGTTCGCAGAGTGCTGTGTTTTTAATAAACAGTCGCAACCACCGATTTTTTGCAACCAATCCCAGCTCCAGCCGCATGGCTTTCACCAGGTTTGGCACACCTTCTCCCGAAGTTACGGTGTCAATTTGCCTAGTTCCTTCACCCGAGTTCTCTCAAGCGCCTTAGTATTCTCTACTTGTCCACCTGTGTCGGTTTACGGTACGGTTCAGTGATCTTCATTACTTAGTGGGTTTTCCTGGAAGCTTAGCATCAACTACTTCGTCTGCATCTCTGCAGCCTCGTCATCACGTCTCAGAATATGAATAATCGGATTTGCCTAATTACTCTTCCTACACGCTTAAACCGGGACTTCCAACACCCGGATAGCCTAGCTTTCTCCGTCACCACTTCGCTCCAATCACCAAGTGCAGGAATATTAACCTGCTTCCCATCAGCTACGCTTCTCAGCCTCGCCTTAGGGGCCGACTCACCCTGCGTCGATTACCGTCGCGCAGGAAACCTTGGACTTCCGGCGTGCGAGTTTTTCTCTCGCATTATCGTTACTCATGTCAGCATTCGCACTTCTGATATCTCCAGCAAACCTCTCAGTTCACCTTCGCAGACTTACAGAACGCTCCTCTACCACTCATACTTGCGTATGAATCCGTAGCTTCGGTGGATAGTTTTAGCCCCGTTACATCTTCCGCGCAAGCCGACTCGACCAGTGAGCTATTACGCTTTCTTTAAAAGATGGCTGCTTCTAAGCCAACTTCCTGGCTGTCTCTGCCTTCTCACATCGTTTACCACTTAACTATCTCTTCGGGACCTTAGCTGACGGTCTGGGCTTTTTCCCTCTTCACGATGGACCTTATCACCCACCGTGTGTCTCCTGAAGCATCCTTCGTCGTATTCGGAGTTTGCATCGGTTTGGTAGGACTATCACGTCCCCCTAGCCGGCACAGTGCTCTACCCCAACAAATTAAGCTTCAAGGCACTACCTAAATAGCTTTCGAGGAGAACCAGCTATCTCCGGGCTTGATTAGCCTTTCACTCCTATCCACAACTCATCTCCTACCTTTTCAACGGGAGTGAGTGCGGGCCTCCAGAACGTGTTACCGTCCCTTCACCCTGGTCATGGATAGATCGCCCGGCTTCGGGTCTAATAACGCCGACTTGTCGCCCTTGTTAGGACTCGGTTTCCCTTCGCCTCCCCTATTCGGTTAAGCTCGCCAACGCTATTAACTCGCTGACCCATTATACAAAAGGTACGCAGTCACAAGACCTATGTCTTGCTTCCACTGCTTGTACGCACATGGTTTCAGGTTCTATTTCACTC
>Ga0207140_1029_pt1 | contig 30556 bp, 27 predicted proteins | sample Alteio_BWMinHeat_4_FD_153528 | JGI IMG/M metagenome (GOLD analysis project Ga0207140, IMG submission 153528) | Enriched cells from forest soil in Barre Woods Harvard Forest LTER site, Petersham, Massachusetts, United States -... | ecosystem: Environmental > Terrestrial > Soil > Temperate forest >... | reverse complement strand
ACAACCTGGTATTTTAATGCATCTACTGAGTTTGTTGCCTTGGATTATTTTATTTGCTATTTGGTTTTATGTTTTACGACAACAAGCAGGCGGTGGAAAAGGCGGTGCATTTTCTTTTGGACGAAGTCGTGCGCGATTGCTAGGAACGGATCAAGTCAAAATTACTTTTGCTGATGTGGCGGGATGTGAAGAAGCGAAAGAAGAAGTTAAAGAATTAGTCGATTTTTTAAAAGATCCAGGTAAATTTCAACGCTTGGGTGGAAAAATTCCTCGCGGTGTTTTATTGGTGGGGCCGCCAGGAACAGGTAAAACATTACTCGCGCGAGCGGTCGCTGGTGAAGCAAAAGTACCATTCTTTACTATTTCAGGTTCTGATTTTGTTGAAATGTTTGTTGGTGTAGGTGCATCGCGTGTGCGAGATATGTTTGAACAAGCGAAAAAACAAGCGCCTTGTATTATTTTCATTGATGAAATTGATGCAGTGGGTCGTCATCGTGGTGCGGGATTAGGCGGCGGTCATGATGAACGTGAACAAACATTAAATCAATTATTAGTTGAAATGGATGGTTTCCAAGGCAGTGAAGGGGTGATCGTTGTTGCGGCGACGAACCGTCCTGATGTGTTAGATCCTGCTTTATTACGCCCAGGCCGTTTTGATCGTCAAGTTGTTGTGGGTTTGCCTGATGTGAGAGGCCGTGAACAAATTTTACGTGTGCATAGTCGTAAAGTTCCTTTAGCAGATGATGTTGATGTCAGTGTGATTGCGCGTAGTACACCCGGATTTTCAGGCGCTGATTTGGCGAATATCGTCAATGAATCCGCTTTATTTGCAGCGCGAGCTAATAAACGCACAGTTGATATGGAAGATTTTGAAAAAGCAAAAGACAAAGTTTTGATGGGAACAGAACGTCGTTCGATGGTGATGACGGAGCAAGAAAAGAAATTAACGGCTTATCATGAAGCAGGCCATGCGATCGTTGGTTTGCTTATGCCTGAACATGATCCCGTTCATAAAGTAACGATTATTCCTCGTGGTCGAGCGTTAGGTGTCACCATGTTTTTGCCAGAAGGTGATCGTTATAATTACACGAGAGAATATTTAGAAAGTAAAATTTCTAGCGCATTTGGTGGTCGTTTAGCAGAATGGATTATCTTTGGTGAAAGTAAAGTAACAACGGGCGCATCAAATGATATTCAAAAAGCAACAGAAATTGCGAGAAATATGGTAACGAAATGGGGCTTGTCAAATAAGGTAGGTCCTTTAACGTTAGGTAATGATGATGAAGAAGTATTTTTAGGTCATTCAATTACGCGTCATAAAGAAGTGTCTGAAGCGACCTCTAGTGTGGTGGATGCTGAAGTACGTAGTATTATTGAACGAAATTATGTGCGTGCTGAAAAAGTATTACGTGATAATATCGATAAATTACATACTATGGCAGAAACTTTAATCAAGTATGAAACTATCGGACAAGATCAAATTAGTGATATTATGGCGGGAAGACCGGTGCGCGAACCAGCTAGCTGGCGTAATAAGAATGCAATCGATAAAACTAAACCAGAAGAAGTCATTGCTCCCGAAGAAAAGAAAACGTTTATAGATGATGATGAAGGAGCGGCTTCGGTCAATGGTTCTACCACTCAATGATATAACACAATCTGCTTATTTAACGCGACGTTACTTTGGCACGGATGGCATACGTGGCAGAGTTGGTACGTGGCCTATTACGCCTGAATTTGTGTTAAAACTGGGTTGGGCAGTAGGGAAGGTATTAGCACGTCAGGGTAATGGTAAAGTGCTGATTGGTAAAGATACGCGTATTTCAGGGTATATGTTTGAATCAGTGCTTGAATCAGGTTTGTCTGCTGCCGGAATTGATACGCATTTACTCGGGCCTATGCCAACACCAGCGATTGCTTATCTTACTCGTACGCTACGTGCGCAAGCAGGCGTTGTCATTAGTGCATCGCATAATCCTTATTACGATAACGGGATTAAATTTTTCTCATCACAAGGGACAAAACTGCCTGATAGTATAGAGTTAGCGATTGAAGAACAATTAGAACAAGTGATGACGACCGTTGATTCTGCTGCTTTAGGAAAAGCGATTCGCGTGGTGGACGCGCCTGGACGATATATTGAATTTTGTAAAAGTACGGTTTCATCAGACATTATTTTAAATGGTTTAAAAATTGTCGTCGATTGTGCGAATGGTGCAGCGTATCACATTGCACCCAATGTGTTGCGTGAATTAGGGGCTGATGTGATTGAAATCGGTGTTGAACCTAATGGATTGAATATTAATTTAGATTGTGGTGCAACACATCCTGCGTTATTACAAGAACAAGTACTTCAGCATAAAGCTGATTTAGGTATTGGCTTGGATGGCGATGGTGATCGTGTTGTGATGATAGATCACAAAGGACATATTTTAGATGGCGATGAATTGCTTTATATCATCATCAAAGATAAAGTGTCGTGTGAATCTTTTAAAGGCGGTGTGGTCGGTACGGTGATGTCTAATTTTGGTTTTGAACAAGCATTAAAACAATTAGATTTAGATTTTGTACGTGTACCCGTTGGTGATCGTTATATCATGAGTGAATTGATGAATCGTGGTTGGACGTTGGGCGGTGAGCCTTCTGGTCATATTGTTTGTTTAGAATTAACAACAACGGGTGATGGTATCATCACAGCATTGCAAGTGTTGGCTGCGATGCAACATCAAAATAAATCTTTATCTGATATGTGCGCTGATATGCAAAAATATCCGCAAGTTTTGATCAATGTTAAAGTGGATAAACAAGAATATGTGCTTGAACAAAATGCAGTGATTCAACAAGCCATTAAAGAAACAGAGCAAACATTAGGTAAAAAAGGTCGTGTATTATTACGAAAATCAGGCACAGAACCGCTGGTTCGTGTGATGGTAGAAGGTGAAGATGAATTGCGTGTGCGTAAATTGGCAGAACAATTAGCAGATATTGTGCATGCGGAGTTGATGTAAAGAGAGAAAATTTTTGCTGCTTTTAGCTGAAATTTTTTATCTGAGTGTGAGATTTTTTAACTTTAATTGAAAGGTGAATGTTATGGCAAAAGAAAAGGGAACAGTTAAGTGGTTTAACAATGATAAAGGTTTTGGTTTTATTACTCGCGAAAATGGTGGGGATGTTTTTGTGCATTTTAGAGCGATTAATGGCGACGGTTATCGTACTTTGAACGAAGGACAAGTGGTTGAGTTCAATGTGACGCAAGGACAAAAAGGCTTGCAAGCTGAAAATGTTACAGTTGTTGAATAATAGCTGATAAATTCATCCCGACTTGAAACAGGTCGGGTGAATGTTGCAAAGCTGCATTAAAAACCAGCACTGTCACCCCGTAAAAATATTCCACCACTAATTGAAAAGAATATTAGTAAGGAATTTTATGTGTTTGCGTTTCTTTGATTCTCAAAAAAAAATGAATGAAAAATCACCGTTAGTCATTAATACTCGTCCGTGCGATGTTGTAATTAATGTTGAAGGAAATAAAGCGCCTCAGGTAACATCATTTAACTCAACTTTGTTATTGCCAGAAATATGGAAACTTATTATTAACGAATCTCAATCGAATGAAGATAAGTTTTTATGGCGAGCAACGTGTCGATGGATGTATCACAATGTTGAATTATCAGAAACTGAAAAAGACAGTATAGAAGATGGATATCAAGAGGAATATAAAAAAGAGAAATACGAAAAAGAAAAAGAATTGGCACGAAATAAATTAAGTGATCTTCAATTATGGGCAGACAAAACATATCACTCGCGTTTGCATTCTCTGCGTTATCTTGATTTGACGGCGGCTGTATTGGTGATTGCTGGACCAGCCGGGGCTGTAGTGGGGGGTTTCATGTCAGGAATGGCTTATGGTGTATCTGGTGAAAAATTGGACCATAGTGCTTCAATAATATTTCCCAGTATTGCTGGCCTTCTTGGTGTAATGGCAGGCCCAGGTTTAGGTGTGCTATCTACAACATGTTGTTTCGAATATATCCAGAATAGTCTCAGACCTTGTTGTCTTAATATATTGATGGGTAGCATCATTTGCGCTGCAGAGAGTGTGGGCACGACGTATTTAATTTCTACTGCTTATAGTCCTGAGGCTAGTAAATTAAATACGGGCATGATGGCATTTGGCGCTACAACATTGATGAGTATCGCAAGTGGGATTACAAGCTTTTGTTTATTTGGAGCATCAAGATTTGCTGAGAATCGTACACGTCAAACTCGGTCAGAAGTGTTAGGTGAAATCCAAGAAATTAAAAGACAATTTGGGATATAACTATCAGTAAATATTCACGTGGTTGTCATCCTGAGGCCTGCGAATTGAAAAGTTGTCATCCTGAGCGCAGCGAAGGATCACTAAAGTACGACTATGGCATTTGTTAGTGATCCTTCGCTGCGCTCAGGATGACAACTTTTCAATTCGCAGGCCTCAGGATGACAATCGCAAAAATTCATCCTCTCTTACAAAAGAGAGGATGAATCAGCTAAAAACAGCTTATGCCACCATTTCTTTAAGCTTTTTAAGCGCTTTAATTTTCACTGCTTTGTATGCAGGTTTTGCTTTGATCATGATTTCTTCGCCAGTAAAAGGATTTACACCTTTACGAGCAGGTCGAGCGGGTTTTTTCACAACGCTAATCTTCATTAGCCCAGGAAGAACAAATATACCAGGGCCACCAGATTTCACGTGTTTTTCGATGACTTGAGTGAGACAATCAAGCACACCAACGACATCTCTTTTCGGTAGCGTAGTGACGTCGGTGATCGTCCTGATCATTCCACTTTTTGATAATGGATCTTTAATTTGAGGCATTTTTTTCGGAACCATCTTTACAGTTGATTTACCGTTTGCCGACTTCCTTTTCATCTTAGACGTAGACTTTTTTCCTGCCATGTTTATTCCTCACTAAAATTGTAAAAAGACACTACCTAAAATATCATTTTTGTAGAATTTTGCGAGGATTTTTTATCATTTTTGTAATAAAGTTGAAAAATACCTAGAAAAAAATGGTAGAATAGGCGATTACAATAAGAATGATGGCTTAAATTCGTTATGACTTGCTTGTTTTTGCTGCTTACTATAAAATTCTCGCGCTTTTGAAGGTTATTTATTTCAATAGGAAAAACAATGAAAACGTATTTTGCAACAAATGAAAATGTAGAACACAAGTGGTATCTCGTTGATGCAACAGATAAAGTGCTAGGCAGATTGGCAACTCAAATTGCAAATTATTTGCGCGGAAAACATAAACCAGAATTTACGCCACATGCTGATGCGGGCGATTACGTGGTGGTTATTAATGCAGAGCAAATAAAGGTCACTGGAAAGAAAGAGCAGGATAAAATTTATTATCGTCACTCTGGATATCCGGGTGGATTGAAAGAAACGACATTTGATAAATTAAAAGCCAAAAATCCTACGCAAATCATTGAACTTGCCGTGAAAGGAATGTTGCCTAAAAATCCATTAGGTCGTGCGATGTTGCGTAAATTAAAGGTCTATGCGGGTGCAGAACATCCTCATAGCGCACAAGAACCTGAAATTATTAGTTTTGATCAAGATAAAGCAAAGTAGGACGTTAATATGCCAGATAAAAATCAGACAAATCCCTACGGCACAGGTCGTAGAAAAACATCAACTGCACGTGTCACCTTAAAATCAGGGACAGGCAGCATCATCGTAAACGGAAAAATGTTGGATGAATATTTTGGTCGCGAAACAGCGCGTATGATTGTTCGTCAACCGCTTGAAGCAACGGGGATGTTAAACAACGTTGATATTACAGCATCGGTTGAAGGTGGCGGTCCTAGCGGGCAAGCTGGCGCAATACGTCTCGGCATTTCACGTGCTTTGTTGAAGTTAGATGAAACGTTGAGAACGGTTTTACGTAAATTAGGGTTGTTAACAAGAGATTCGCGTGAAGTAGAACGTAAGAAATATGGTCTGCATGGTGCAAGAAAACGTGCACAGTACTCTAAACGATAGTAAGTGTTCACTTAATGGCGTCAACTTAAGGTTGTAAGCAAGGATGACAGCCTTGCTTACAACCTTAAGTTGACGCCATTAACAATAGAGGTGAATTGATATGGCAGTAGTTACTAACAAACGTTCGGTGATGACGCTATATTCTAGTGCGATAGATATTTTAAGTCATCGTGTTCGCATTGTATTAGCTGAAAAAGGCGTCTCCTATGAAGTGATTACAGTAGAATCACGAGCAAAGCCAGAAGATTTACTTGAATTAAATCCTTATGGCAATGTACCTACTTTAGTCGATCGCGAATTAGTGTTATATGAAACCAATATCATTACAGAATATTTGGATGAACGGTTTCCTCATCCACCGCTTATGCCTGTTTATCCTGTCGCGCGTGCAAAAGCTAGATTAATCATTTATCGTTTTGATCGTGAGTGGGTGCCGCTTGTACGCAAATTAGAATCTAATAAAACAACAGAAATGAAAGCAGCCGCAAAAGAATTATCGGGTTATGTTGCTCAGCTTATTCCTGCGTTTAATGCTTCTCCTTATTTTATGGGCGAAGAATTTACGTTAGTGGATTGTTGCATTGCACCCGTTTTATGGCGTTTGCCTGCGTGGGGAATTAGTTTTTCTCCTGCAGAAACAAAAGTGATTACGAAATACGCTAATCGAATATTTCAACGAGATTCCTTCCAAGCTAGTCTGACTGAGTCAGAGCAAGAAATTAGAAAAGTATCAGACGCTGAATCTGCTTAATGGAGCTAAGATATGTTATCAAATAAGCCTTATTTATTGCGTGCTTTTTATCAATGGATTATTGATAGTCAATGTGTACCCATTCTTGTAATAGATGCTAATAATCGTCATTGTAGAATACCGGTAGATTTTACAGACAATGGTGAAATTGTATTTAACATATCTCCGGATGCGATTCGTGATTTGAAAATATCAAATGAAGCAATAGAATTTAAAGCCTCTTTTTCTGGGGTAGTTCATTTTATTTATGCGCCTATACAAGCTATTTTGGCGGTTTATGCAGAAGAAAATGGTGAAGGGATATTCTTTGATCCTGAAGAAGATAATTTTGTTGAAGGAATCACAGCATCTGATTCAACAAATATTGAAAATATATCCGTTGTTCAACCTAATATGTCTGAGATGCCGATAAATAAGCAGCGTGAAAAAGGCAAACCATTTCTAAAATTAGTTGAGTAAGAACTGATAAAACCTCCTTTTACCTCCTCTCCTCCACAAAAAAGCGTGGAGGAGAGGGGACGTTCTAATTAAATCCGTGAATACTTACTCTATTTTTCTGGATCCCGCGGACAAGCCGCGGGACGACGAGATTGAGCTTATTGTTTTCCAGCAATTATACTCGGCGCTTGCCAGTCAAGGAAGTTGGGAGAGTTATTTTGGCAAGTCAGCGGAGCGAGCCGGAGGCTCGCGAGCCATTGCCAAAATGACTGCTCCCGACTTCCTTGACTACAGCGAATCAATGCTTGTCTACCTCACATACCTGACGAAACCCACCTTACTCGTTTTTAAACCCTATTCGATCAAAATGACCTTCCAGTTCATCAATATTATTAAACCGTATTCTCACAAAACCACCGCCGCGTTCTTCATATTCAATTTGCACGCGGTTTCCAACATGATCAGATAATGCCATTTCCAAATGTTTTAAATTAGCATCGCTATAAGCATGATCTGACACGCTGGTTTGCTGTAATTTTTTAGCTTCTGCCTCGAGCTTGCGTACATTCCAATTTTTTTGCACACATCGTTCAGCTAATTCAATTTGTTGAAGTAGTGTTAAACCCGCTAAAATCTTGCCGTGTCCTTCCGTTAAATCACCAGTCGCTAAATTTTTTTGTACGCGTGGATCGAGTTTGAGTAAACGTAAAGAATTGGTGATTGCTGTACGAGACTTACCAACTGAAGCTGCTACTTCTTCATGTAAATAATGAAATTCATCAATCAAGCGTTGATACGCTTGCGCTTCTTCAATGGGATTTAAATCTTCTCGACTAATATTTTCAACGATAGAAGCTTGCAATGTTTGCGCATCAGTATAGTGGAAAACAAGACAACTCACTTCAGTTAATCCGGCCAATTGTGCGGCACGCCAACGTCTTTCACCTGCGACAATTTCATATTGTTTCTCATCAAGCGGTCTCACCACAATAGGCTGTAATAATCCACCTGTGCTTTGTATAGAATCAGCTAATTCTTGCAGTTTTTCCGCATCGAAATGCTGTCTGGGTTGATAACGCCCACGAACCAACCATTCGATAGGAATTTGTTGCAGCATAGGTTTACGTCGTTGCATCGTCATCTTTTCCATCCTCTTCTTCTTCCTCTTCTTCATCTTCTTCCGTAATAAATCCACCTGATTGCAATTTAAATAAGGTGGCATAAATACCATTCTCTCGCATGAGTAATGTTTGATGCGACCCTTCTTCAACAATTTTACCGCCATCAAATACTAAAATTCTATCAGCATCTAAAATAGTTGAAAGGCGATGTGCAATCATGATCGACGTGCGGCCATGTGTTAATGCGAGCAAGGCATCTTGTATTGCGCGTTCACTTTCTGAGTCGAGTGAACTTGTTGCTTCATCTAAAATAAGAATAGGTCGATCAGCTAAAATTGATCTCGCAATTGCAATGCGTTGACGTTCTCCGCCTGATAATTTAACACCGCGTTCACCTACCAGTGTTTCATATTGTTTAGGTAAACTTAAAATAAAATTTTCGATATGCGCTTTTTGTGCAGCTAACCGTATTTCTTCGTCTGTGGCAGAAGGTTTTGCATAAGCAATATTTTCACGTAATGTGCGATGAAATAAAATGGGATCTTGTGGTACAAGCGCAATGGCACGACGTAAAGATTGACGTGAACCTTTTGTAATATCTTGTCCATCAATATAAATATGTCCTTGTTGAACGGGATACAAACATTGTAATAATCGAATAAAACTGGTTTTGCCGCCGCCAGAATGTCCGACTAATGCAATGCGTTCGCCCGCGTGTATCGTTGCTGAAAAATTTTTAAAAATAGGTTTGATTTTATCAGGATAAGTAAAGGTGACATTATCAAATATAATTTCACCTCGATGAATATTTAATTCAGGTAACGCAGCATGAATTGGTACCTCAGGTTTTTCTTTCGCGAGTTGAATAACACCGTGTAAATCATAAGAAGAAGTTAATAAGTTTTTAATATTTTCGCCGACTTCACGAATATAAGATTGGATAATGGTATAAGCAAAAGCTAAATACGCCATACTTTCTACGGTTGCCATACCGTGAAAGTAGTACCATGTCCCGCCACCCATTAAAAGAATTAACATACCGCACAATAACATGCGTTGTGCAAATCCAGCGAGGCTACCTAAGCTATAAGCACGAAAATTTTTAACGCGTAATTTACTAGTAACATCCCAAAAACGATGGAGTTCATAATTTTCTTGTGCATAAGATTTTGTTGGCGCAATGCCACTGATGCTATCAGCAAGATGTGCGCTAAAATCATCTTGTGCGTTTGCATAAATACCTTGCGCAGGCCCTGATACTTTAAACACTAAAATAGCAGTGATAATGACAAAGATCACAAGATAAACCGTCAATAAAAAAGCTAAGAAAGGAAATCGCAGCATAAGAAAAATAATACTTCCCACTACAATAATAAGCGTGGGAAAAATCCGCATGATAATTTGATCTTCAAATACTTCCATTTTCATGCGCGCGCGATTGATTTTTGAAACAATACTGCCAGTGAATGTGTTAGCGAAAAATTGATCGGGTAAACGATAAACATGTTCATATACATCATCGACCAATGCTTTGAATGTTTGCGTTTCAAAAACATTGTAAATAAAAAACACGAGAGAAAAGAGTAACTCGGTCATGATATAGGTGCCGACAAAAATACTGAGATAAAAAATAATATCAGTATGATTTTCTCGATGTTGAATGGCTGTTAAAAATAACGTTAAGGCATTAGGGATAAAAGTTTCAAGAAAAGCGGCCGTCATGACCATGATAAGAATGATAGTGAATTTAATGGGTTGACGAAACCAATAGCTGGCTGCAAATTGGACAACGCCGAAAAAAGAAGGGGATGAGTTTGTCTTTTTTATTGTCATGATGATCATCGGAATAGTTTAGTTAGACACTATTTATCATACCATTAATTGAGGCGTCTTGCTTGAATATCAAATATCAAATCGATATGATTTGTCCTCATTTGAGGGATTATTTCAGGAGAATAAAATGGCAAAAACGCGTAATGTGATTGAAACAGTTTATTTTGAAGTTGATAGAAACGTATTCAATAGTGAAAATGAGTTTGAGCAAGTCTATTTAATTCAGAGTTCGTATCTTGGATGCGTTGTTTTCAATGAGGTCGGAGCAGCAGGGAGGGCAATTTTACGTTATCAAGATAGCTGTTTTCTTTTGCAGTATAATGTACCAAAACATCTTCAACATAAGATGTATGAAATGCATCAAGAAACAAAAGGTATTATGCACCAAACAGAAGCCTGTTTTTGCCCGGTTCAAGAGCCTTTATTACGCTCTGATACGTTGAATATTGAATATTATGCGGGGTATTGGAAATTTGAGCGTATTGCAATGGAAGGTATTCTTCGAATTCGAATGGAGTTTATAGAATGCAATATATTAGAAAAAAGAAAATTCATTGATGCAAAAAATCTTTCATACGAAAAAAATATAGACGCAATGTCTAATGAAATAGAAATAAAAGATAATAGATTAAAAGTTAGTATAAATGCTTTAGAATTAAGCTTGGTACTCTCGATAGGGGTGATAGCAACGGCTCCCGTTACTACTTCTCTTATGTTGTCTCCGTTGATGGCGGGCGGTTTATTTTATGTGTCTCGTGAAATTTATCGACTCTTTAATGAAGTTGATCAGACAAAAAAATCAAAAGCAGAAGCTGAAATGCAACACAAGTTGTTTTACCATCGAGATAGTAAAGCGGTGTTAGAGCAGGCTGCTAGTTTGAAACTGAGTTTTGGGTCTAGTCCTTAATTTATAATTTGATACTCATTACTTCATTAATCCTATGGCAGTAGTTTTATTGGCTAAATTTAAATCAATATATCATATAATCCTATTCTAATAGGATTAATAATGTTGCAAACAACCTTAAAAATTGTATGTATAAAATGGTTTAAGACTATTTTAATGAATTGAATAACGATTTGATTTAAAATTAACACTTTATAATAAACAAAATAATAAACAAATCGAGGAGCTTATGTATAATCGATCCCATGCTGTATCAAATTCAAAATTTAATAATCAGAGAGAGCGCTCTCGTAAAAATAACAGATTAAATCCTTCTGTCTTTTCATCAACATTCTTTGTGAAAAAAGATGATAAAATAAATTTTTCATTTTTTTTACCAGTGTTAGATACAATTGCAGTTGAATTACCGGAAATAGATTTAATAAAAGAAACTAGTACAAAACAAACCTCAACAAATTCATCTAAGAAAAGACGTCGAAAGAAAGTTGCTCTTCCTCCTCAAGCAATAGAAAAAAGAAGAGCAGATATGCAAAAATATAATCAAAATCAAAATCAACTTTTAATTATATTGATTGCCTGTATGCGTGAGAGTGTTCATATTGTTAAATCAATAGATAGAAAACAATTAATAGTATTCTTTACATTATATTTTGCGGCAGTTTCGGGTGTTAATGCTCTTACTAATAAAATGAAAACAAATAATCATTCAAAGGATGACATTGTCAGTTCATTTTGTACGGACGTTTCAAAAACTACCACAAATAAACCGAATATTTCCTTGGGCTTTGATCAAAAAGGTAATATAGCGCCCGCATCTTGTATTATGGGGGAGATAGCTGAATGTGAAAAACACTATAGTTTATGCCGTGTTTTTTATAATGAAAAAATATCTTCACCTCAATCTATAGAATATATCAATGAAGGGAAAGCAAGCGCTCTCAGAGAAAAGCTAAATAAAGAATATAACAAATGGTATCAGGATTTTTCTTTTCACTTACATAAGGCAGGTACCGGAATAGTAAAGAAAAATAAAAAAGCAGAAGAAGCTCTCTTTCAAACTATTGCTTTTTTAAAGAGTGAATTTATATGGGCTGATTTAGCAAATGAAGCAAAACTGGGACGTTGTGATGAACATGCTGCTTGTGCTCTTCAAGCGCTGTTTAAAAAGAAATTTGAATATAATTTAGAAATAAAAATTCAAAAAATAGATGTGATGGATAGCAAGAAAAAAAATGGGCCCCTTAGCGGACATACTTATTTGTTGATAGATAGTGATATATCGGATATTAATGTGGAGAAAGATCAACGAAAAACGCAAGAAATACTTAATTCAATCACACGCGGAGAAACTTGTGATCCATGGAATTATGGCATGTATCAATTGTTTGCTAGTGATAAAACTCAATTTTATAACGGAAAAGATGCACCGTGGGATACGATAGAAGTGCGCGAAGTCAGGTTTAATTTTGACGATCTTAAAAAACTGTCTATGCCAGTGCAGCGTTTATATTGTAAAGAATTATCAAATATGGGATTACTTGTTGAAACAACGGAGCCTTGTAAAATGTTTCCAACAAAAGCGTCATTAAAATCAAATCATAATGAAAATGTAGAAACTGCAGAAAATAAATTGGATTTATAAAATATCAGAGTAATTGTTCACGTGGTTGTCATCCTGAGCGTAGCGAAGGATCTCTATAATGCGCTTTAACTATAACTGTCTTATATAAATCAGTTATAATCGTTTTATGCAAATAACTGTCTTTTGTAAGACAGTGATGAAGGATATCTTAACCCCTCAGGAGTTGCTTGAAAAATTAGGTGAGGATATTAAAACTCTTCGCCTTCAGAAAAACATAGATAGACAGTCACTTTGCTCACAAGCAGGTATCAGTGAAACAGCCCTTAGAAATCTAGAAGATGGAAAAGGTGCTACTTTAAATACTTTTATTCGAACAGCTAAAGCACTTAATAAAATAGATTGGCTCAATAGTATTGCTCCCAAAGTAAGTATCAATCCACTTCATGTGGTTAAAAATAAACAGCAACGACAACGAGCAAGAAGAATCAAATATGGCGAAAAAGAAAAAGTCTGACCCTTACAAGAAAACAAATCAAATTAAAGTATTCCTTTGGGATAAGTATGTTGGTGCAGCTGCATTGGACCCTGAGCTTGGCTATTAGGTTTTTATGTTGTAGAGATAATGGATAGCCCAACCTTCTTGCAGTTCTCAAGATGAAAATTACGCATCCCGACCACATTTTCTGCACGTGGAAGTGAAATTCTCACAGCAGAAGTAGCATCATTGCTTGTGACACAGGTTTCTAGTTCATCTAAATATTTTAAGTCTGCCAAAGCAATTTCTCTAGCTTGTTTAGATGTTAGGACTGGACCATGGCCAGGAATAATTTTTTTAACATCAGAGAGGAGGTCAATAAAACGAAGTAACGTATTCCTATAAGATTGCAAGTCATCTATAAATGGGATTTCCAAAGGGGACAAGTAATCACCCGCTAATAAGACATCCTCCTCTTTCAAAAATAAGGCTAGCCCATCTAAACTATGACCAGGGGTCTCTAATACGTGAATATGAGTTTTCCCAACTTCCAAAAGGTCACCTTCTGAGAGACTTTTTATTTCGGGCCATTTCAATGAGGTCTGGCGTTCTACATACCAGCGGGAGTCAAACTCTTGCGCACATTTCAAATTTTCCTGAGCTGCAGTTGAGCCGCTATCGATAGCATTTTTCAGTGAGTTGCTTCCGAGCACTGTCGCCATTGGAAAATGGGACCACCCCACTATATGATCCCAATGTCCGTGAGTAAAGATCACGTTTTTTGTACTTCCAAGCATTTTTGCAAGGTTAACTAAATCTTCTAACTCACGTGGGAAATAGCCTGGATCAATGATTATGCATTCACCCGAGCGCGAAATGATCACAGAATTTAGCTGCCAAATTCCACTTTGCAATATTTCAATTTTCGTTGTTGAAGTCATGATATATTTTTCGGTAAATGAAATCTGGAAAAATTATTTTATATTTTATCGGGGTGACAGGATTTGAACCTGCGACATCTGCCTCCCGAAGGCAGCGCTCTACCAGGCTGAGCCACACCCCGTGATTAGTAAGTTCTGCATACAACAAAATCACTCAATGCTTCCAAAGCTTGTCGATAAGGTGAATTTGCTACCTGAGACAAAGCTGTTTTAGCTTGTTGTGCATGGAATTTTGCTGCATCGGCAGTGTACTTGATCGCTTCAGTGGATTCAATAATGCCAAGAATATCGTTTAAATTTTTATGGGAACCTGTTTTGATGGCATCACGTAATAATTCAAGATCTGCCCCTTTACTTTGTCGCATGGCATGAATGAAGGGAAGGGTAGCTTTACCTTCAGCAATATCTTGTCCTACATTTTTTCCTGTTTCTTCTGCTGATTGACTGTAATCTAAGGCATCATCAATCAGTTGATAAGCTAAGCCTAAATGTAATCCATATTGTCGTAATGCTTCGATATGATTGGTATTATCGGAGACAGTGCACGCACCAAAATGTGTTGCAATTTCGAATAATTTAGCTGTTTTTCGCTGAATGACATCGAAATAAAAAGCTTCTGTGGTATCGGGATTATTGCAATTCACTAATTGCATAATTTCACCTTCAGTCATGTAATGTGTCGCTTCGGCGAATACGTTTAAGATATCATTGCGATTTAATCCAACAACAATTTTGAAAGCACGTGAGTAAAGAAAATCTCCAACTAAAACACTGGCATTATTTCCCCACACCATATTTGCTGTTTTATGACCTCGACGAAGTGTGGAACTATCTACCACATCATCGTGCAATAGGGTTGCTGTATGAATGAGTTCAATGACGGCTGCTAATGAAATGGGTTGGTGATTTTGTTTGTTTAAGCAGCGTGCGCTTAATAATAAAACCAAAGGACGAATACGTTTGCCGCCACAGGTTAAAACATATTCAATGATCTGTTTAATCATAGGAATGTCGGAAGCTAATTCAGAGATAATAAATTGATCAATAGAGGCTAAATCTTCTTTTACTAGCGAACGAATGGGTTCTAACGACATACGATTTCTCAACATAACAAAAGGGATGACTGAATGAGAATCGTAGAGAGCCCCTCGGTTGCTGTCAAGGTTTTATGGGGTCAGGCTTGCACAATTGCATAAGTGAAAGAGGTCATGCCAGCGAAAGCTGGCATCCAGAAAAATGATTCAATTTAAGTAAGAAAGCCTGGATGCCAGCTTTCGCTGGCATGACAAGCTTTCTTTTTTGCTGATATAACATCCATTTTTTGATATCAAATATGATAAAGCTTAAGACGCATGCACAATATTTTCTTTATTTGTACAAGCCACTTTATTTTGTGTGCGATAACAAAACACATGATTTGCTTTTAATGGTTTTGTATTTTGAAGAATATAGAATTGACCGTGAACTAATGGATGTTGTGGAGGATAAGGGTTTTCTCCGCCTGCTAACCAACCATTATGTTTATTGATGATCTCATTAGCAAATGTGGTCATACGGTTCATGGATATATCTAAATACGACAACTTCGTATTTCCGCTATAGGCAAAGGCTAATCCACCTTCATCGTGAATTTCATTGTATGATAAATCAAGCGTTGAAATATAAGCTTTAGACAATGCAGCAGCGCCTGCATCACTAATATCATTAAAGTCTGCTATAAGATGCTGAGGGGGATACTTAGCAAGCGCTATCGCACCCTTATCTGTGACTGAGCACGCTGCAACACTTAATGTAATAAACTGTTTACGAGCCAGTGCAATTACACCTTTATCTTTAATTCCATAATTGCCAGCAAGTGTTAACCGACCGATTTCATCGTTATCAGCTAAAGCGACTGCACCCGCTGTCGTGATTTCCTGATTATCTAAATAAAGTGTTTGTAGGCTATTATTTTGTGCGAGTGCAATGGCACCTTCATCACGAATATCATTAGGTCTATCACTACCAAAGAAGTCACCGCTTAAATCTAGCGTTCTTATAATTTGATTTTGTGCGAATGCTTTTGCGCCGACAACACTAATATTTGTCTCATCTACCCATAATTTTGTTAGATAAGGATTATTAGCTAAAGCAATTGCGGTCGCATCACCAATAGAGTTGAAATATAATCCAAGTGTTTTGGCATGAGATTGATTGCCCAATGCAACACCGCCTTTATCATCAACATTAGTTTGTCCGAGTATCACTTCTTTTAAAGAAGGATTTGCAGCAAGTGCAATAGCAGTTTCATTTCCCACATCATTGTCGGTTAAATCTAGTGTTTCTAATGTTTGATTTGCGGCAAGTTGAATACCACCGACATCTGTAATATTGTTTACGAATAAATTTAATTCTTTGAGATGTGTATTTTTAGCCAGTTTAGTTGCTCCTTCATCACCAACATTATGCAGGCCTAAGCTTAATGAAATTAATGAAGTATTATTAGCAAACGCATCCATGTCTTTTCCTGTTAATCCGCCTTTACAAACATTATCTTTGCATTCGTTATCTATTCTATTTAAATTTAATTTTGTAATAGATTTGACGGAAGCAAGTGGAACTAATCCTTTTGCTGTTAAGTCATCATTTCCTTCCAAATCAACATTATTAATATCAGGATGCTGATTTAAAAAAGTGATTAATGCGGGAATATCATCATCTTTAAGATCATTAAAACTTAAATCAATAACGTGATCAGTCACAAAATGTGAAAGAACAAGTTTTTTATGTTTTGTTGTGATGGTTTGATGAATGATATGACTTGAATCAATAAAGGGTAAAGTTTTTGCTTCTGTTATTCCACTGAATGCTGCTAATACTGAAATGCTTAAAATTGTTTTTTTAAAATGTTTCATTTTATTATTCCTTATTTATAATTTATAAAAAATGCGCGGCGATGGTAACATACATTATCATTTTTCAAAAAATTATTTTTATGTAATTCTCAATTTTTTTATGGGGCGGAGCGAAAGGGAGGGCTCCCACCGCGCGCAGCCTGCGAGCACGGTGGGATACCCGAAGCGACGGGGCCCTATTAAAAAATTGAGAATTACATAAAAATAACTTTTTAACGATGATAAGGATGTTTTTGTAAAATACTAAATGCGCGATAAAATTGTTCCGCCACAATAAGACGAACAATAAAATGAGGGAAAGTGAGTGGTGAGAGTGACCATGTTTGCGATGCGCGTTTAAGACAATCAGGAGATAAACCAAATGGTCCGCCAACTAATAAATCGATAGGATGTCTTGCTTGTTGCCATGCGGCTAATTGATCAGCTAATTGTTCTGTTGACCATAAACTACCTTTCACATCCAATGCAATAATATGATGCGTTGGTTTAACAAGAGAAAGTAATTTTTCACCCTCACGTTGTAAAATACGTTCTTGATTACCCTCAGTTTGTTTTTCTGCAGGCACTTCAATTAATTCCAGGGAATAAGCAGGCGGAAGTCGTTTGATGTATTCTTGATATCCTGCTTCTATCCAATTCGGGACTTTATGTGTGATGGTGAGTAGACGAATTTTCATGGAGAGGTTTTTTGTTCGCGCAATTCTTTAACAGGCTCCCACAAATCTTCTAGACTGTAAAATGAGCGCGTTGTCGGCAGCATGACATGAACAACAACATCGCCTAAATCAACAACAATCCATTCACTTTCTCGATCGCCTTCTGTGCGTACGACGGGGTTATGCAAGGATTTAGCTTTAGTTGAGACACTTTCTGCTAATGCCTTGACATGACGTGTTGATCTGCCAGTACAAATGACCATGTAATCTGTGATGGTTGTCAACGTACGTACATCAATTGTGACGATATCCGTCCCTTTCATTTCATCTAGGGTGCTAATACTGATGTCTCTTAATTCTTCTGCTTTCATTTTTTACTCTTTAAATTTCAGGATTCTCAACTGTTTTTTTAATGGGGCTGAGCGAAAGGGAGGGCTCCCACCGCGCGCAGCTTGCGAGCACGGTGGGATACCCGAAGCGATGGGGCCCCATTAAGACAGTTGAGAATCACGTTAAATTTTACCCACACTGTAGATACCTTGTTGCTTAATATAATCATATACACTATCGGGCAATAAATACCTTGGATTTCTTCCCATTGCAATCTGTTTTCTAATATCAGTGGCAGAAATTTCTAATGCCGTGATGGGGCGCAAGAGAATACCACCCGCTAAATTCTCATGAATAAATGAAGCTTCTTCTTTTAAATGTGTTTTTAATAATTCAGCGGTTGAGCCATCTAAGGGAATTTGATAATGAGGACGATGTGCAACAATAATGTGCGCATAAGTTAAAAGATCAAGCCAGCGATGCCAACTTGCCAAGCCTAAAAAAGCATCAATTCCCATCATTAAACAAAGGGGAATACCTGGAAAACTTTTGCGCATTTCTAAGAGTGTATCGATGGTGTAGGTTGGGCCTTTACGTTGAATTTCGATGTCATTGGCAAATAAAGCAGGTTCTGCCGCAATCGCGCATTTCACCATGGCAAAACGTTGTTCTGGTGTCGCTACGGGTTGTTTACGATGCATGGGTTGACGGCAGGGCACAATGTGTACGCTTGCTAAATCCAGCACTTGATAAAGTTCAAGCGCCATCCTTAAATGCCCCAAATGAATAGGGTCAAACGTGCCGCCTAATAGACCAATTGCTTTATGTGTTTGATGCATACTCTTATTATATGCCTGAATTCTGGGTAAGCTCTAGTCCTGTCATGCCAAGTCCTGTCATGTCTAGTCCTGTCATGCCAAGTCCTGTCATGTCTAGTCCTGTCATGCCAAGTCCTGTCATGCCAGCGAAAGCTGGCATCCAGTAATTAAAGTTAAGGCCTTTTAATAGTTGGGGTAGTTGAGGGTGTGTTGGACTGTGCTGTATTTTTTTGTGACGGCGAGGTTGGGTCAGCGTAAGAATAAGGATATGTTTTTAAATAGTCTTCTAATTCCTGAACTAGCTTTTTGACTTTACTCCCTCTACCTTCCATCGCGCGCGTATTTCCTTTTATCTTTTCAATAGCGCTTCTTATGTTCTTTCCCTCGTTTATGCTTTTTTGTAAATCTTTCAATGCTGTTATTTTATCTTCTTTTAATTCATTATTTTTCATCAGTCCTTTTTGGGATGTTAGTGTAGCAATCATGCTTTGAATAGGAGAAATACTTTCATTTAAACCTTTAGATTTGGCAAAATTTTTTAAAAAATCTTGGTTGAGATTTTCATTAAGCATCAGATTACGTTGCCAATCAAGATAGGGTTGAACATGCTTATAAATTTCAGGATCTTGATGAAGTTTTTGATCAGTAATATATTTATAATTGATATCATTTAATGTGTCAGGTAAATGGACTAATATTTTATTGATAATTTCTTTATATGTATTTCTTTCTCTATCATTGCTTGCATTTCGATAATATAGAGTAGCATATGAAAGAGGATTTACCGTAATGAGTTGATTGTTGGTCATTTTATTCTGCGGCAATTTTAGCACTTGATCAATTTCTTTTAACTTTCTATAGGTAATTAATGCTTGTAATGGTGTTAAGTCATAAGGTTTATCGTCTATTATCAGATGCAAAGATTTGTGAATGAATGTATTGTTAGTTTCTAATAGTTCAACTACATCTAAATAATTTTTTTTATTAAATGCTTCAACTAGAGCTGAAGAAGGGTCAGCTGTTTTAGAAGGAGAAACAGGTGCATGTTTATACTCTTGTACTCGATCAGTTATCCAACGTTTTGTGATAGGATCATTTTTAAAATCTTGATAAGATTCTTTCAACACGATATTTTGAGGGTCTATTTTGAAAGATTCTTCAAATTTTTTTAATGCTTCATGATAATTTTCTGCTGCGATTTTTCTAGGATCATCTTCATCAGCACTATCTAACTGTCTAACGTAACCTTTAAAAGCTGCTTCTATAGTGTTACTATCAATATAACTTTGTAAGTGATCTCCAAAGTAAGCCTCAAAATTTTTATTAAACGCTAAGGTACATGAAACTAAATTTTTAATTGTTTCCTCATATGCTGCATCTTTTCCTTCATTAAATTTTTTAAGTAAATTATATTCCGAGGTATGTTCTTCTGTTTTTTTGTGTGGAGTTGTCGTCGTCGTTGTAGTCGTTTCTGGGATAGATGGTTTTCTCGGTCCAGACATATCACACCCCGTTTAAGAATGATATCTACTTAAATTATAACATAATAAAATTACATTCCCGATCAATAAAATATTTAATTAATAATCAATGGAATAATATTCCCGGCTTATTTCCGTAAGCAAAATAAAGTCAATTCATCCCAAATATTACCTGGTTTTGCGCCTTTGATGATTTGATCTAAATTAAAAGCAGAAGCGAGATAATGCCAAATTTGTTGCGTTGACAAACGTGACAAGCATTGTCGGACAAGGGGTTGTTTACGTGCAAAAACGCGATGTTTTTTGAATAAGGCGTCTAGTGAATGGCCTTGTGTGGCAGCGGTAGATAATTCTGCGAGTAAACGTAATTCACGCGTGATTGCCCATAAAATTAATGTAGGTTCAACACCATCTTCTTTTAGCATGTGTAAAATGGATAAGGCTTGAGTGTTGTCGCTGATGAGTGCATCTACAAATTCAAATACAGTAAATCGACTTTCATTTACCAAAACATCATGAATACATTGCGCATCAATTTGTGTTGGTTTCAGTAAATATATTTTTTCTAATGCTTGTGCTGCTGCAATCAAATTACCTTCCACATACTCTGCAATGGATTGGCAAATAGTAAGCGTAAGAGATAGTCGATATTTTGTAGCAGCCCGTTGTTTAATCCAGCCTGGTAATTGTTCGCGAGATAATGGCCAGATAGGGACAACGACAGCATTTTTTTCGACGGCAATATACCATGCGCTCTTCGTTGTTTTATCGTCTAACTTCCCCATGTTAATGACAAGCAAAGTATCAGCAGGTGGCCGTTCACTATATGATTTTAATATTTCTCCCGCTGTTTTAGTGGGTGTTGCATCACGAAAATTTAATTCAATTAAACGTTTTTCGGCAAATAATGAAGTCGTATAAAGTGAAGCAGCAAAGGCATCCCAATTAAAATGTGCTTCAACAAAAAAACGTGTTCGCTCGGTAAAACCAGCTTGTTTTGCCGCTTTTTGAATGCGTTGTAAGGCTTCTTGTTTAAGTAAGATATCTTCGCCGCTAATGATATAAAGTGGAAGCAAAGGTTTTTCTAATTGCATTTCAAGTTGCGATGAAGATAGTTTCATGATGTGTTTTTTTGTGGAAACTGTTTATGGTTGATTAATTTCGTGAGTTCTTGAGAAGCGAGACGATTCATGATGGCATAAGCCAATTCGCGGCGCATTTGTTGATAATAAATATTAACTTCATTACTACTGCCTAACACTTGGTTAGATTGAATTGTAATTGGACGCGTTTCAGTGAGTGTTTGCGGTGGAACTAAGATGCGGCTTTTGTTATCAGTCACTTCAAAAACAATAGTCACGGTTAAATTATATTGACGTGTTTGCAACGTGCCGTTTGGCGCGAGCAATTGTTGCGAAGTGCTATCTTGTAAAATATGTAAAATGGTATCTGCTTTTTCAGGAGAATCGACGAGTTGCACTTTGGATAAGCGTAGTGATTGTTCAAGACTATGCGTGAGCGGCCCATAAGGATCAGCTGTTTCTAAATAAAGACGATGTAACGGCTGTGCGAGAGGCATTTCGCCTTGCAAATGAAAACCACAAGCCGTGAGCAAGGTGATCAGCGTGCAAAATAAGATGATACGTAACATAAGATATATTCCTAAACAACTACATTCACTAATTTACCCTTCACAATCACAATTCGTTTAATCGTTTTTCCTTCAATGGCCTTTTGTACTTTAGCATCAGCTTTCACCGCTTCTTCTATCGTAGCTTGATCTGCGTGATGTGCAACACGAATATGACCGCGTAATTTACCATTAATTTGCACGACAAGTTCTATCGTTTCAACTTTAAAAACAATAGGACTTGAACGCGGCCAAGTATCTGTAATATCTCCTTCATAATTTAAATTTTGCCACAATTGATGTGTAATATGCGGCGTAATAGGAGAAAGTAATTGTAATAAAATATTCATGCCTTTGTGTACCACAATATTTCTAATATCAATTTGTTCTGATTGCGTATCACCTAATTTACTCAAGAGATTGAGTATTTTCATACAGCTTGATACAACTGTATTAAATTGTTGTCGCTCATAATCAAATTTTGCTGATTCTAATATGTCGTAAATTTGACGGAAAATATCAGTTTGAGTCGCATCTGTTTTTTCCCAATTTGTTGAACCTAAATAATTGGTCTGCGGTAAACGATTTTGAATTAAAATGCGATCACGATTTTCATAAGCAAAAGTCCATAATCTTTTTAAGAAACGATAGGCACCTTCTACACCGCTCTCAGACCATTCCAAACTTTGTTCTGGCGGCGCGGCAAACATCATGAAAAGTCGTACCGTATCTGCGCCATAACGTTCTATTAAAAGTTGTGGATCAACGATATTTCCTTTTGATTTCGACATTTTTACGCCATTATTTAGCACCATGCCTTGTGAAAGTAATCGCGTGAAAGGTTCATCGCTATTTAATAATCCTTCGTCACGCATTAATTTATGAAAGAAACGTGAATAAAGTAAATGTAAAACAGCGTGTTCGATGCCGCCAATGTATTGATCGACGGACAACCAATAATTTGCACGTCCATCTAACATAGCTTTATTTTGTTTTTTACAAGTAAAACGTGCGTAATACCATGAAGATTCGACGAAAGTATCAAAGGTATCTGTTTCACGTTGTGCTGCACCATGACATTGCGGACAAGTGGTATTTAAAAATTCAGGCATTGTTTTCAGTGGAGAACTCACGCCAGAAAATGCAATTTTTTCAGGCAGTACAACAGGTAAATCTTTTTCATTGACAGGAACAATACCGCATTTTTTGCAGTAAATCATTGGGATTGGCGCGCCCCAATAACGTTGACGCGAAATACTCCAATCGCGTAAACGATAATGTATTTTGCGATCACCTAAATTATTTTTTTTAAGATACTCAGCAATGGCATCGCAAGCAGATTTTGAATCTAGTTTTGTCCATTCATTCGAATGAATTAATTTTCCAGGGGAGGTGAATGCACTCGTTGAAAAATCCCATGCGCTGTCATCGGTTGGTTCAATCACTTGTTTGATGGGTAAATGATATTTTTTTGCAAATTCAAAATCACGTTGATCATGCGCAGGAACTGCCATTAAAGCACCAGCACCATATTCCATCAAAACAAAATTAGCTGTCCAAATCGGAATAAGTTCACCTGTAATGGGATGACGCGCATGAATACCAAGTGGCATGCCGCGTTTTTCCATGGTCGCTATTTCTGCTTCAGCGACTTTAATATTTTTACATTCTTCAATAAATTGTTGTAAGGGAGGATTTTGTTGCGCAAGTTTTTGTGCGAGAGGATGTTGTGGCGCGACTGCCATATAAGTGACACCAAATAAAGTATCAGGACGTGTCGTGAAAACAGTCAGTGGATCATGATCATCAATGGCAAAATGAATTTCAACGCCTTCAGATCGTCCGATCCAATTACGTTGCATGGTTTTCACTTGTTGCGGCCAGTGTTCGAGTTTATCTAAATCATGTAGTAATTCTTCTGCGTAATCGGTAATTTTGAGAAACCATTGTGGAATTTGTCTGCGCTCAACTAAAGCACCTGATCGCCAGCCGCGGCCATCTACCACTTGCTCATTTGCTAATACCGTTTGATCAACAGGGTCCCAATTCACTTCTGCATTTTTGCGATAAACCAAGCCTTTTTTATAAAGTCGTAAAAAAAACCATTGTTCCCAACGATAATATTCAGGATCACAAGTGATAATTTCTCGACTCCAATCATAACCAAAACCAAGCCGCGTCATTTGATCGCGAATATGTGAAACATTTTTTCGTGTCCACTCTGCTGGTGGAATTTTATTTTTGATGGCAGCATTTTCAGCAGGTAATCCAAAGGCATCCCAACCCATCGGTTGTAAAACATTTTTACCCATCATCGTTTGATAACGCGTGATCACATCGCCAATTGTATAATTACGCACATGTCCCATATGCAAACTGCCGCTGGGATAAGGGAACATCGACAAGCAATAAAATTTTTCACGATTAATATCTTCTGTCGCTTGGAAGGTATTATTTTTTTGCCAGCATTGTTGTACATGCGGCTCTATTTTTTGGGGAGAGTAAGTTTCTTCCATTTTATTTTCGCCGTAATAAGTAAACCAATCAAAATAACTAAGATGAGATCAGAACCAACACGCATCCAAGGGGTTGAACCCGTTCGAGGTTGTACTGAACTCTTTAAAACAAAAACAACATGAGGTGGTGCGGCTGTTTGAATTTCGCCTTTTTCATTGATGATAGCAGTAATGCCATCATTACTGACAAATACAAGAGGTCGTGCAAATTCAAGTGCGGCCATGGCAGCCATTTGTAAATGTTGTCCTTGTGCATTAGATTCGCCAAACCATGCATCATTTGTTACTGTTAATAATAATCCGATAGTGGGATCGCTGCTGCGAATTAAATCAGGAAAAGCAATTTCATAACACACAGAGGCCAATATTTTTGTATGATTTATTTCTAGTGGTTTTTGAAAAGAACCGCCTGGCACCATGTTTGACATGGGAATATGCATGAAATTAAATGTGCTTTCAAATAAATTTGAAAAGGGTGTGTATTCACCAAAAGGAACGAGATGTTGTTTCAGATACACTTGGTTATCTGTACCAAGTGTGACAATAGCGTTGTAATAATCATTGTTGGGTGTTTGGATGGGAATACCAAGGATTAAGTGTGATTGTGTTTCTTTTGCTTTGGCATCCAATTGATTGATGAGATCTTCAATATTTTGTAAAGGGATTGGAATAGCCGCTTCTGGCCAGATAATAATATTGTCTTTTTTCCATAATGATTTTGTTAATGAGAGGTAACGGTCTAAAGACAATTGTAAATGTTCTGGTGACCATTTAATGGTTTGTGGAATATTTCCCTGTACTAATGCAACTGAAATCGGGGCTTGTGCTTGTGTCCATTGAATAAGATTTAATAAAGGGCCGCCTATCCAAAGCGCTAAAATAATAAAAAAGTTGATGCAGAGTTGACGATAGGTGCGTTGTTTTAGCGCGATACCTGCGTAGACAAATAATGAACTGGTGAAGAGGACGATGAGTGAAATGCCATAAACACCGAGAATAGGAGCATAACTTTTTAGCGGAGAATTTGTTTGGCTATAGCCGAGAAATAACCAAGGGAAACCGGTAAAGATAAAACTACGTATCCATTCGCTCAATACCCAAATAGGAGGATAGACGTAAATTAATTTTGTATGAGAGGGAAGCAAACCAAAATAACGATTTGAGAAATAACCAGTCAATGCAGGAAAAAGAGATAAAATGGCGATAAATCCAATTGTAATGAAGGCGGAGAGAAAAGTAGAAACATTGCCTATGACGTGTATGCTGATAAATATCCAATGCACACCAGTGCTGAATAATCCTAAACCAAATAAAAAACCAAACCAAAATGCACGTTTTGTATCAGCAGTAAGAAAGAGAGCGAATAAACCAGCCGGTGCAAGTATGGCAAAAGGAAAAACATTGTAAGGAGCAAAGGCAAGGGTGAGAAGCGCTCCTAGCAATAAGGCGGTTAGGCTAAACAGTGTTGTTTCTGGGCAAGTTTTCATGTGTTCACAAGAATGGTTATGGGTTAAATGAATAAATACTACTGGAGATGATGCGGTAAGGGAAGATAAAGGATGAAAAAGCATTTGTTGTGGTCATGAAGATCGGAGGCAGTTATTTTGGCAATGGCTCGCGAGCCTCCGGCTCGCTGCGCTGACTTGCCAAAATAACTCCTCCGACTTCATGACCTGCAAACGCTGTGTAAAATTTAATGTTGCTGGTGATTTTGCTTGACTATAGTTGGGTGAATTAGTTTTTTGTCGTGATTTACCAATAATTTTACAGGTATTCCCGCTAAGAAACGCGGGAATACCTTTCTTGTTTATATGCTGCGCAAAAGCAAAGCTTTTGCTTGCACCAAGAGGAGAGAACCGCGGTTCTCCCCTCTTGGATCACCCCATCGCGAATAGTTAGCGGGAACCGCTAATAATTTTATTTTATTTTCCAGAAAATAAAATCTTTGATGAAATATTTTTTAAAATTTTTTGAAAATTATATTGTGTTTTTAAAATTTATTTGATAACTTTCTCGATTCATTTTTTATTTGTTAAGAGTACTTTTATATTTGTTTAGAATAACAATGAAGAAGAAAACTCTAAAAATAAATTTTTTAAAATGTATTTTCAATTAAATTTTTGGATTAAAACAAGACAAGGAGACATCCTCATGAAGATGAAACTCACATCTTGTGTGGGCGCATTGTGCCTCGCAGGATTAATTACTGTACCAACTTTATCCTTTGCTGCTAGTAGTAACGCTGAAAACAAAGAAGTGCAGCGTGAATTGACCAGTTTAGAAAAAGAAGTGAAGCATTTAGAATCAGAATTATCTGCTGATAAACAAAATCATGCGAAGGTGCGGCAAGAATCTAATTTAAGCTATCACGGTCGTGGCGAAGTTCGACAACATCATGTTCAGACAAATGTAACAGCAAATGATCAGTCAACAGAAGCACAAGCACCAGCACCAGTCGCGCAAGCACCAGTGGCGCAAGCACCAGAAACAAGGCCACTTTTAACACGAACTGATGTTATCAAGATGGCTGAGCAAGAACGTCAGTATTTACCATTTGATTTAGATGTGCCGGGACAAGCTTTTGTTTCAACAGGTCCTTATGTTGGTGTTCCTGTTCAATATGCAGGCTCATACTTAATCGTTAATTCGCCTAGTGTGAATACAGATTTACAATTATTAAAAATTCGTCGGTCGATTCATAAACAATTACTCGCGATGGGTGGCGAATTATTCAAAGAACCATATCACTCACATTTATTGTTGAGCGGTTTAGTAGAAAGTCAAGCAGGTTATTTTGATCCAGGTGGTTCTCCAAGCAGAACATTTATTGATGTGACAAACGTATCATTGGATGCCTTCTTTATCGGGCCTAGTGATTGGTTGCAAGGTTTTGTTGAATTGAACTATGACAACCTTCCTCCATCAGCTGCTAACCTTTATACGGTATCTAATTCACGTGTATTTGTTAATAAAGCTTTTGTCACGATTGGTGATTTATTAAAATCGCCAGTTTATGGCACGTTTGGTCAATTTTATGTTCCATTCGGTACGTACTCATCTGTAATGGTTAGTGATACCTTGCCAAAATTATTAGGCCGCACAAAAGCACGCGCGATTCAATTAGGCTTAAATATACCAGGTGATAATGCACCCTATGGCGCTATTTATATTTTTAGAGGCGATAGTCACGCAGCTTCGGTCAGTAAAGTTAATAATGGCGGTGTTAATATCGGTTACAAATTTAAGTATGGCAGCGTTAACGGTAATGTAGGTGGTGGTATTATTGCAGATCTTGCTGATTCGGGTGGTATGCAAGTGGGTACTGGGTTTAATGCTTTTGAACAACTTCATCATCGTGTTCCAGCTTATAATTTGCGCGGTATTTTAAATCTTGGGGAGCATATCAACGCTATTGCTGAATATGTTGCGGCTAAGACATCATTTAATGTTAATGATATGAGCTTTAATGGTAGTGGTGCAAGACCATGGGCATTCGATTCGCAGCTCGCTTATTCATTTGTGATTCTTGAAAATAAGCCAAGCGCTATCGGCGTTGGTTATGATGTCTCTCATCAAGCATTAGCGTTGGGTTTACCTCTAGAACGTTATTTCATCGTATTTAATACTTCTCTCTGGAGAAATACGTTGCAAAGCTTAGAGCTTCGTCATGATAGAAATTATCCAGCAAGTGATACGGGTAATGGTCCAGTTGGCGCAGACACAACACCAGGTGCGTGTAATTCTATTGTCTGTACGGCAACAGGTAAAGGGGATAACGCTGTCACAGCTCAATTTGATTATTACTTCTAGCACACCGTTTTATCTCGATACTCACATAAATCTTTTATGATGCAAGTTGGGCAGTGTGGCTTTCGGGCCACACAAGTATAACGTCCATGCAGAATGAGCCAGTGGTGTGCGTCATGTTTAAATTCATTGGGAATGCATTTTGATAATTGATGTTCAACTTCAATCGGTGTTTTGCCATGAGCAAGACCAATACGATTAGAAACGCGAAAAATATGCGTATCGACTGCAATAACGGGCTCGCCAAAACACGTGTTTAAAATGACATTGGCTGTTTTGCGTCCTACACCGGGTAGTGATTCTAATGCTTCACGGTCGTGAGGCACGTGAGAATGATATTGATTAATTAAAATACGACATGTCGCAATAATATATTTTGCTTTTGAGGGATATAATCCAATGGTATTAATATATTGCTTTAATTTTTGCTCACCTAGCTTTAAGATTTTTTCAGGCGTATTCGCGATAGAAAATAATTTTTTTGTGGCTTGATTGACGGATTTATCTGTTGCTCTTGCTGATAATATGACAGCAATTAATAGTTCAAAATCAGTGTGATAAATAAGCTCGGTGGTGGGGTGAGGATTTGCTTTACGAAAGCGAAGAAATATTTCTCGTATGATTTTTTGGTTCATAATATAATCTCAACAATTTACAAAAAATAACGGGTGATTAGTAAACGTTCATGCCACCCTCATGACGTCACAACCGTCTGGCTGCGAGGCAGATTTGGGCGATTATTTGTGGGAAAAAGCGCAGCATACACGGCAGTATGTGAGCATTTTTCCCGCAAATAATCGTTCAAAGATGCCCGCAGACAGGCGGCCAAGAACGAAGCGTGAACACTTACGGTGATTATTGTGCAACATCCATATATTAGTGTCGTGGTTCCTGTTCATAATGAACAGGAAGTACTCGAAGAATTATACACACGTTTAACCAGCTCACTAGATCAGCTGGGTAAAACATATGAAATTATTTTAACCAATGATGGCAGCACAGATCGTTCTGCGATTATCTTGCAGCAATTGCATGCGCGTCGACCAAATCAAATTCGCGTCATTGAATTTAATGGTAACTTCGGCCAACACATGGCAATCATGGCTGGCTTTGAACGTGTACGCGGTGAAATTATTATTACGATGGATGCCGATTTACAAAATCCGCCTGAAGAAATAGGAAAATTAGTGGCAGCAATGGAAGCGGGCCATGATGTTGTTAATACTTACAGACAAGAGAGACAAGATTCATGGTGGCGTTTAGCCGTATCGAAATGGCATAACAATATTCGTGCTTGGATGATGCCAAAATTAAAAATGCGTGATGAAGGTTGTATGTTGCGTGCTTATCGACGTCATATTGTTGATCTCATGGCATCAACGGGAGAGAGTACCACTTTTATTCCAGCTTTAGCTTTAACTTACGCTTCTAATCCAACAGAAGTTGGCGTGCAACATGCAGAACGAACTGCGGGGACTTCTAGTTATAATTTTTATCAATTAATTCGATATAATTTTGATTTAGTGACGGGGTTTTCTGTTTTTCCCTTGCAAGTTTTTACAATGATTGGTGTGCTAGTTTCTCTTTGTAGTTTTGCTTTTGTGATATTTTTATTTTTGCGAAGATTGATTATTGGTCCAGAAGTACAAGGTGTTTTTACTTTATTTGCCATTATGTTTTTCTTGATTGGTATTGTCTTATTTGGATTAGGCATTGTTGGCGAATATGTAGGACGCATTTATCAAGAAGTTCGAAAACGCCCGCGTTTTGTCGTGCGTCATGTATTAGAGGAAAAGGATGATAATCTACAGGAGTTCCCGCTAAAAACGCGGGAACTCCTTTGATTGTTTGTATGCTGCGCAAAAGCAAAGCTTTTGCTTGCACCAAGAGGGGAGAATCGCGGTTCTCCCCTCTTGGATCACCCCATCGCGTAAAGTGAACGGTCATTGCTGGATATGTCGTCGCATTCAGGGAATGAATTAATTGCTGGTATTGATGAAGCTGGTCGAGGGCCGCTTGCGGGCCCTGTGATTGCAGCCGCAGTTATTTTGCATCCTCAAAAACCAATTCATGGGTTAAACGATTCAAAATTATTATCAGAAAAAAAACGCGAACAATTATTCGAATTAATACGTGAACGCGCTTTAGTGTGGTCTGTTGCTCGTGCAACAGTCGCGGAAATTGACGAAATAAATATTTTACAAGCCTCGCTTTTAGCGATGCAGCGTGCAGTAAGTTATTTATCGATGAAGCCAACTCTGGCTTTAGTCGATGGTAATCAAGCGCCTTTATTGGATTGTCCCGTACGTACAATTATTCAGGGTGATCGATTAGAACCCGCCATT
>Ga0207140_1028_pt1 | contig 31585 bp, 37 predicted proteins | sample Alteio_BWMinHeat_4_FD_153528 | JGI IMG/M metagenome (GOLD analysis project Ga0207140, IMG submission 153528) | Enriched cells from forest soil in Barre Woods Harvard Forest LTER site, Petersham, Massachusetts, United States -... | ecosystem: Environmental > Terrestrial > Soil > Temperate forest >... | reverse complement strand
GATAACAACTACACTAACAAACTCATGGCAATCTCTTATTGAAAACCAACCTACCATCGTTTCATTGGTGACTCTTCCCACATTAAAGTATCTTCGTTTATCAGGATGCGGAATTGATGATGCTTGCGTCATTGCTCTATCTGAAGAACTTAAAAAGAATAAAACATTAATTGAGTTAGATCTTAACGATAATAATATTGGAAATGCTGGCGCAATCGCTCTTTTTCAAGCACTTCAAGAAAATAAAACATTAAAAAGTTTAAACTTAGAAGATAATCACATCGGACAAAAAGAATCTGAAAAAATTTGTAAGATCATTCAAAACATGCTTCTCACTAATAAAGCACTTGTTACACTTAAACTTGATTATAATTTTTATGATGAAGAAATCGCTAACAAAAATCATGGAGAACATATCGTTACACCGCCCATTAAAGGACTTTTTCTTATTACAAAAGGGCTTTTTTCTAACAACAACATCACTGAATTCACACTCGATCATTTAAGTGCTAATGGCAAATTAGATGCATATCCTCCTAGTTGGCCGAGAATAACTCCTGGTATGTATAACAATATACACATTTTGTTAGAACAAAATTTCGTTTATAAATATGCCATTCTTCTTTTTGATGTCTTAAAAGATGAGAATAATTCATGCCCACTGAATAAAGATCTACTGCTCTATATTGGAACTATCGGTTATTTCATTCAATTTTCAGAAATGAATAAGAAATTGCTAATAAAACTAAGTATCGGTGCAATCGACCAAATAAATCCCAAATGGAACTCCCCGTTAAGTAACCTTAAGTGGGATCTTGAACATAATGAACATGATCGTAACTGCGCTACCGAATATCGTAAAGGAATGAAGTCTCTGGATGAAATAATAAAATCTGCTGATAAAAAAATTAATAAATTACTCACTTCATCTGAAGAAATAAACGAGACAACAAAATTATTTTGCCAAGCTTTTCTCAAGCGGGATTCAAACGCGATCCAAGAATTAATCAATTCATTGGTGAGGGACGTGGGATATTCGAAGTCACTAACAATGTGACAAACTGCGCTCAGGATGACAGTAATTCAACAAAGACGACAACAATAGAGGGTGCCTGGCTGATCAAATTTTGAGGTGCCTGGCACCTCAAAATTTGATCACCGACACCGTTTACATATCCCATAAATATTCAAACTATGGTCCGTAATCAAATACCCCGCATTTTTCGCGATTTCTTCTTGTCTTTTTTCAATCGTCTGATCAACAAATTCTTCTACACGGCCGCATTTCACACAAACCAAATGATCATGATGTTTACCATTATCCATTTCAAAAACCGATTGCCCGCTTTCAAAATGATGACGCATGACAAGACCCGCTTCTTCAAATTGCGTTAAAACCCGATAAACAGTAGCGAGCCCAATATCTTCACCTGCGTCAATTAATTTACGATAAATTTCTTCAGCGCTAAAATGATGCTCCTGAGATTCCTCTAAAATTTGTAAAATTTTCAATCGCGGCAGCGTCACTTTTAATCCCGCTTTTTTCAATTCATCGTTATTCAAAGTAATCTCCTGTTGGTGAATACGTCAGTTGGATTTATACTAGCGCGAATACGTACAAGGAACAAATCTATGTATAAAAATCTGAAACATTTTTTTTGCTGTCTTATTTTAGCCACTTTAACGAGTTGTAGTTGGATACATCACACTGAAATCATACAAGGCAATACCATTACACCAGAGATGGTCAATGAATTGCATACGGGGATGACTGAATCAGAAGTTAAAGAAACTATGGGCACGCCAGTGCTCATGAATATTTTCACGCCATCGCGTATGGAATATGTTTATACGTATCAGTTAGGGAGAACGCATAAAGAAAAAAGGGTTGTGTTGTTGTTGAATAATGGGCGAGTGAGTGAGATTTACCGTAGATAAATGAACAAACTAAAGTTTCGTCGTTGCGAGGAGCAGAATGTTGTCATCCTGAGCGTAGCGAAGGATCACTAATACACATCATAAACATTTGCTAGTGATCCTTCGCTACGCTCAGGATGACAACATTCTGCTCCTCGCAACGACGGCTCGACGAATCACCGTCTCCCCCTCTGCCTCCTCGCCTCTTTCGGATCAATAACGAGCGGCCGGTATATTTCAATACGGTCGCCTTCCCGAACCAACTCACTCAATCCTCGCTCCTGGCTAAAAACGCCTACTTTTTGCTTACTCAAATCAATATCAGGAAAACGCTGCAATATACCTGATACTTTAATCACCATTTCAATCGTTGAACCTTCATCAACTTCTACAACTAAAATAACTTGGTCCTGAGGCAGTGCATAAGCCACTTCAATTTTTATTTTATTCATGACCATACAATTCTCTTGCGCGTTGACAAAACGCATCCACTAAGGTATTCGCAATATGCTGAAAAATCGGTTCAAATATTTTATCGATAAAATGGCCCGTAAATTCAAACTCAAGATCCAGCGTTATTTTACACGCTGTTTCATCAAGCGCATAAAAATGCCAAAGACCGTCTAAATGTTTAAGCGGACCATTTACCAGTTTAATATCCGTTCGTTCGAAAGGATAAAGACAATTACGTGTCGTAAAACTTTTTTGAATGCCCTTCCACGCAATAATTAATTCGGCAACGATGTCAATCTCCGTACGAGAAATAATTCGGCTAGAATGACACCAGGGCAAAAAACGTGGATAGTCTTCAATCGCATTGACCAATTCAAACATTTGCCGTTGAGTATGCGGTACAATCGCATTTCGCTTTAAAATATGCATAAACGTTCCCAAATAATCATTTTGACATTATACTGCCACACATGAAACAGACACAAAAAGCAAATACAACTATTGTCGTAAATAAAAGAGCGCGACATGACTATTTCATCGAAGATCGCTTCGAAGCAGGCGTCGCGCTTGAAGGATGGGAAGTCAAAAGCTTGCGCGCAGGGCGCGTCCAACTTGATCAAGGGTATATTTTATTAAAACATGGTGAGGCCTGGTTGTTTGGTGCCTTAATCACACCATTACAAACCGTTTCTACCCACATCAATCCTGATCCACAACGCAACCGAAAGTTACTCTTACATGCGCGAGAACTCAACAAATTAATTGGTCATGTTGAACGCAAAGGATATACCCTCATACCATTATCACTGTACTGGAAAAATAATCGCGTCAAATTAGAATTAGGATTAGCTAAGGGTAAAAAATTACATGACAAACGTGCGAGTGAAAAAGAGCGCGATTGGGAACGCCAAAAACAGCATTTATTAAAGAAAAAAATATGACCGCTTAAAATTTGCTCTCCATGCAAAATTGATTTTAAATTAAAAAAAAAACTATTATATTGCCTATTAAAAAGACGAGGGTTGGTCATGCAACGTACAGATGAAATACCGAATAATCATATTACAATATTAATGTATGAAAACATTTTAAATCAAAATGGTGTGTACGACAGCCCATACAGTAACAGTCCCCATATTACCAACATCTGCAATACACTCTTAGATTTAGAGAAACAAAAGAAAATAATTTGCCTAAAACAAGAATTCTATTCTAATGCCGCCATCAACTCACCCTACCAGCATCAGCTAAATGACATTTTAGTCAATATGCTCATTTTATCAATTGAAATAATGATAAAACTTTTTGGCATTCGCGATGACATAGAAAATATTAGAGAACAAGCCTTCGAAAATAATTTTCTTGATTATAGAAATAATAGAGACATCAAATTTATATTATCCTTTACAAACAATTTGTTTGATTTCATAGAAAACAATAACGCAATAAAAAAATCTCTGGAAGAAGCTCAATTCAGTGATATTGGTGAAACTTTTCTTTTTAAAAATGCAATTAGTATTGCAAAAGATTTAATTTATGGTGATATCATCCTAACGGAAGACATGAGAAATGATATCAATATATTGCTCGAAGCAGTACAATCTGACAAACTTTTTGCTTTACATAAAACATTCTGCAACATCCTATGTGACATATTGCAATCGGAACAATATCCGTTATCTATCAAGCTTTACGAACAAATTAAAGATTGCAACCGAGACTATTTCAGTTCATTGGAAAATCACGAAGTGATTTATGGCAAAAATCCTTATATATCATCCTGGGTAAAATTAAAAAAATTAGCTATCGCTTTAAGCAATGATAAGATGGCAAAAAGAATTTCTTTTATTGCTCAAAATAATGCTTTACCGATATTTGTATTAGTTTCTCGTGACTACACTGATCATCTGTCTTTGAGTGACTTACTCGAAGATAATTTTGAGTGTACTTGCAACATCATTCCAATCAATCAAACTGATGATTACGGATACGTCATACCAACATTTGATGTTTCTTCACTGCATGATTTAGCTTCAATGGGAAACATAGGTAATCAATCTTTGTTAGAAAGAATTCGAAAAAATGATCGGCAATTAAAGCACATTGATCTTTCAGGTCGTTTTCTTACTTTAGATTACTTGAAAGCACTCACCGCTGCATTTGAAAATAATACGACCGTAACGGAAATAGATTTTAGTGATAAAGTTTTTTTTGGGCCATCTGAGTTATTTACCAATGCGATCACCGATCTAATAAATAGCATTCCTGCCCTGTCTTGTATTCGTTTATCAAAATGCGGCCTCGGTCCATTATTTGCCTCATCTATAGCTACATTTTTACCACATAATAAACAATTAAAAGAATTAAACCTTAGTGACAATCAGATTGGCAGTGAGGGAGCGATAGCTCTCTTTCAGGCACTTCAAACTAATACTACATTAGAAAATTTGAATCTTAAGAATAATGAAATTGGTTACCTTGACACCATTGATATTTGCAAACTAATTGGTGAGACACTTAAGATCGGTGTAACCGCCCTCACTACGCTTAATCTTGATAACAATTTTTATGATTATTCTTTTAAATTTTATATGGATTTTAAAGGATTAGAGTCTATTTTGGATGGGCTTGAAAATAATTACACCCTTACTCATTTTAAATTAAATAAATTTCGTAATATTATGAATGGTTCTGCACAAAATATGACGTCTTTTATCTCGCCAGCATCGAGCAAAAAAATAAATGATATATCGCTACGAAATAATAAATTACAAACGGAAAAATTACTTGGTTTTATTAAAGATTATTATTTAATATTTTACTTTGGTTTATCTTCTGATCCATCTAATCATTTTTTCTTACCAACAGAAGTACGAACTTATATTTTATTATTGACTTATCTTACAAAATTTAAGCCTGAAGAACGTGAAGGGCTGAAAACTTATATAAAAAAAATGAACGCAAAAACGATATCGTTTTCGTTTGATACACTCATTTCAGTCTCTAAGACTTGTCTCGATCAATTTAATTTTAATGATGGTTACAATTGGAAATTAAAAAGAGAAATTTATTCATTTTTAACAAATGATGATACGGAAATACAAAAAAAAATAGATTCCATTGATTATGCAATACAAATTGTATTAGCGTCTATTACTTCAGGATGTTCTCATCCATTTCACAAAAAATCATTGAATCAAGAGATGAAATTATTTTGCGAAGCATTTTACTGTAGAGATGTAGCAAGGTTGCAACAATTGAGTGAGCAGCAGTTTACCCCGACATGCTTTAAACCAGGGCAGAAATGAGAATAGTTAAAAAATAATCGTTCACCTTGCGATTCTTTTGTAACCTGATAAAATTGCCCTGTTTTAATCTTTCCGTAATGTGAATCAGCTATACTTTCACATGGGGGCGACCCGGTTTCGACGTGGGTTGCAAAGCTTGAGATGCATGCCGAGGCGGTAATATAACCTCGTAAAAAACTATTACAAATCTTATACTTGCCAATACTAAACGCAAGTTAGCTGTAGTTGCTAAGAAAATCAACGACTCCATCTTTGGTGGTGCCGAAGATTTATTAGCACAAGCCGCCTAAACACCGGCGCAGCTCCATCCACCGATTGTGCTTACGCGATCGGAACGTTTATGAAAATAAACCGGGTGGTCATATTACATAAGCTCGCGGTTTGATAGGCCCAATATCAAACAGCTAAATCTTCTGGGATCGCTGCTTTAACCTCTTTCCAGTTAAAGAAAAGCGGCTAAATTAAAGAACTGGATAAGCATGTAGACCCGATAGTAGAGGATTCGCGGACGCGGGTTCAATTCCCGCCGCCTCCACCAATAACTGAGAACTGAGGGGTCAAATCTCCTCTTCCCTCAACTTTCGACTTTCCTCTATCGTTTTAGCATTATTATTCATCTGCAAAATCAGCTCGTTGGCTATTTTCAATTGATGGGCATCAGCTTGCACCCGTTGAATTGCGCTTGATACACCCTTGTAGCTTAAACCCATCATGTTTCCGATTTCTTGCAACGAACATCCCCCAAGTCTGCGGCAAATATAGATGGTTATATTGCGTGGTACATTTTTAATTTTGCGGGATTTTTGAGATATATTTTTATCATTAATGCCAAAATGGTCCGAAACAATATTTAAAATTGATTGCATAGAAGGCGCTACCAGAATGCGATCAGCGCCAACAATTTCAGCGGATAAAGAATGAGCTTTAACATACTGAATAATTATTTCGCAAAAATCCTTCCCTCCCAAGATTGACGGATTCTTTTTTTCTTCGGGTAAATTTATTTCTTGATTAACGCCATATTCAACAAATTTTTTGTACGATTGTACGAAATTATTTTGGCCAAAACGTTTAATTATTTCTTCGGTATTTAAACATTTATGTTTTTTAGTTTTTTTAATATAACCAAGATAACTTGACCATTTATATTCAAGCAGAGAACGAACCATTTTTGCTTTTAAAGGATTCAAGTGAATATAGCGACTCAATTCGATTAAATATTCATCTGCGTTAATAAGAATTGCCTTAAATCTACCTTTAAATAAAGGTCCATCTCTTTTTATGTCAATATTCACATATCGAGCATAAATAGAATGCAAGTATTGCATTGCCTCACTAATATTTCCCCTGGGTGTATGCACAATGAGATGATAGTGATTATCCATTAAACAATAGGCATGTGTTTCAATGCCATAAATTTCTTTTGTTTTATTTAAGAAATGAAGAAACATATAGCGGTGATCATCACTAAAGAAAATAGTTTCTCGGTTAACGCCGCGATTCATCACGTGATACCAGGCACCTTCAAAATATATACGCAGCTGTCTTGCCATAGGAAAGTCCAATGTTATGAAATAATTATTTTAGGATTTAAGAGTATTTATATGCGGAAAGGGAAAGGTGGATAATTTTACTTCTTAGTAAATAATTTATTATTGCTTATGGATGTTGGCAAGTTATTTTTTATGAAGACTATGGATTAATTTACGAGAAGAGGGAAAAGGAGATTTGACCCCTCTGCTTTTTGTATTGCCCGTTTTCATTTTTTTGCATGTCAGTATTTAATCACTCTTTTTATTTAATTTACCTTCTAAATATTTAATAGCCAAATCCCGAAGCTTTTTTTGTTCTTGCACCTCATCCACAGAAATAGGTAATGATTTCACATCCATTGGCAAACAGAATTCGCCAGAAAAAAGCTTTACCAGTTGTGTTCTCATAAACATTTGATAATTTTCTTCAGTAACATGTCCTTGAGGTTTATAAACACTTTGCCTGATGTGAGTGGAATCAAAATCATATCCAAGCGTCTCACCCATTGCTACTAATAGCTCAGTTAGCGTGCCTTCGCAATCCTTATTGAATTGAATCTGTTCTGCCTCGGTAGTAGCTTGAGATTGTGTACGGGTATGCAAATATGAGCGCCACGCTTCTCTGACTTTTTTATATTTTTTATCCCCGTAGAATTCTATATCAATCATATTTAATGCTTTAATGTGATCTTGGGAAAGAACCGACGCTCTCGTTGCCATTAACGTTTTGAATATATCCAATCGTCGCTTTCGGACTTCTTTTCTTTCATCTAATTTGCTTTGAATCCATAATGCACTGACAGGCGCACTAATAATGGCAACTATTGTTAACCAATCCTTTAAAGGCACGTCTATTAACACCTGCGCAACGCTATTTCCAATACTCATACATCACTCCCTGCTTAGTACTTTCTCAACCTCACCCCAAGGCAACCTACTGCCAGCATCTTTCATCTGTTGAAAGGCAACACGCGCAACGTCAACGGTAATTTTTTTACCTTGAAGCATTTCATCAACCAACCATATCGTGCCATGTACCTCAACACTTAATTCTGCGGCTACTTCTCGCAATGCTTTGTCACCAGTCAATAATTGGCAATATTCATGTTTAGCAAGAGTTAATGCCAACAAATCATTGACGCTAGTCCTAACATATTGCTGACGCAAACTATAAGCTTCACTTACTAAATCGCCACTCATAGTTTTGCTTATCAAACCAAATTGCAACAAATGACCGTGCCGCTCTGCTAGTTCTTCCTCAAACAAAATATCTGGTACCGCAAATTTCCAAGGCAAGCTAAACATTGCGCTTGTTAATCCACCACATTCAATATCAATTAATACGCTCGCGTCACTGATGATGAGCAACATCTTGGCTCTCCATAGCACGCAAAGACCTAAATGATTCAAGCGGCATATTCATTAGTTCTGCGGCTTTGGACTCCCCAAGATATTGCTCGGCAAGGGCACGAAAAATCATTTGTTCAAAAATATGTGTTTTTTCTTTCGGATATTGGTCACCAGGTTCTTGCTTAGACCAACCTCGCTCATTAAATTCAGCGCGCAATTGAAGATACAGATTATTTGAAATAATTCCGGCGTCTTCCGCACGATGTAAAATACCCAACATACTGATACCAAATTCTTGTTTTAGCAGACTGAGTTCGCGAGGTTCAATATAGTTACGATGTTCGCCCAGCAGATTAATTAAAGCTTCTTTTGGCAAAAGAAATGCGCCTGCAAAGCGATCGCAACATTTTTCTTCATCTAAAAAAGGATGAAAAAAACCGTTTAAGACAAGATGTCCGAGTTCGTGAGCCAAAGTAAATCTTTGTCGGTCGCCCGGCCACTGATTGCCAATTACAATAAGTGGCATATCGTTAATGCTGGCAGACAAACCATCAAATTTAGGATATTGCTGATTATCAACTTCAAATACCTTAATTCCATGCTCTTCAAATATATCAATTAAATCAGGTAATGGCTCAAATCCTAACTTCCATTGTTTACGAATCTGATTCGCCACCATTTCAATATCATCGTAGCCGCTTATTTTTTTAGTACCTAAAGAAAATTCTTGTATAGGTGGCGAAGGAAATAAACTCTCAAGCTCAACTCGCCGCTCTATTTGATCTAACATTATTGCGGTAATTTCTTCTAACTGCCGTTCGGGCATATCTGCATGCTTGCGATATTGAATGTTTTCCAAAGTAAACCGTTCTGGTCTAAAAAAATATTCCACTTTAACGTGTAATGCTTTCGCAAGTTTAATAAGGACATCCGATGATGGAGTCACCGCATTATCTTCGTATTTTTTGATCGCGGCATGACTAAGCTCAATTTGCTCTCCCAAGTCGCGCAAAGACAACCCCAATGCTTTTCTTGCCCGTTGAATCCTATTACCTAACATGGCTCACCCTCTTTATGGTTTACATTTATAAGTATATATTATATATTTGTAAACTTCAAATATTATGAACAATCAATAGATTAAATACCAATTAAGGAAAAATGGTTAATAAATTTAGCAAGTTACAAACCGAAGTGTTGGAGCACATCCAGAACAGTCCTGGCAACGTTATTTTACGCCGAGAGATAAAGGACATGGGCAGCCCTAGCCAAATTAACCGATGCATACGTGCTTTAATCGATGCTAAAGAATTAGTCAAAATTGGTCATGGCGTTTATGCGAAATCGTACATATCAAAATACGTTAATAAACCAATTATTAAAGGAGGTGCTGATGCAGCGTGGCTAGAAGCTTTGACAAAATTAGGAGTGCAATGGGAGCTTGGCAGTGCAGCTCAAGCATATAATGCAGGACTTATCAACGCAAGTACCTGTTCGCATGATAGTACGTTTAAAAAGCCGCTATCGAGGCAAACTTTCCTATAGTGGTAGAAAACTAATTATAGAAAAAGGCAACAACATGTGGGCGGAAATGCTAGAGCAAAATCGCAGTAAAAAGAAAAAATAGACTGGTGACGTCTTATCATCAGTTGAAATTTAACAGCCAAATGTCATAATGTCGTTCGTGATTCGCGAACAGCGAACGATCACCGGGACGTCGGTTCAATTGATCTTCCAGTACCATCTTTACAGGGTAACAAGTAGCGTAACATCACAAATTCCCGTATAAAAAATACTAATTTAATCAATCAAGTAGCCAATGAATGCGATTGACGCCGCCCCAAATGATAGTTTTAAGAGATCCAAAATTATCTAAAACCCTCGTAAATAAAGCATATTTTCACTATTCTTCATCCAATAAAATCACACATTCATCAGTTTTATAGTTTTCATCATTTCTCCAATAGACACAATAATAATTGGATCATCGCTTAACCCTGCCAGTATTCATCAGGATCTTCTTGTAATTCAGGATCATCAGGTTGCATATTCTGATAACGAACAAACACTTTCCGCATCCATGCTGGCATCTTATCAAGATGCATTAAAACCTCATTGAAATATTTATCCTTTAGACGACCATGAAGCTTCTTAACTATTCGTGGTTTTAAATACCTCTTACCCTCGTACCACAATGCAGTAACCACATGACATGTTACTGTATTTGGCATAACAATTTTTTTGGGATTAACATGCACCAGCCTAATTCTATTTACCCCATTTACCTTTATATGGCGCGAACGACCCGTCGTATAGAAAATTTGGCGCACAGGAACTTGCGTGCTTAGGCCAATCTGATTTAGAGCTACCGCAGGATGAACTGATATTATCTCACCAGTCTTTTTAGAAACAGCTTCAGTAATTATTTCTGCACCAGGCGGTATAGGTTGGCCAGGGAAAAAACGACTTTTCCCTGGTCGATAATATAGATCATGCGATATAACACCAATCTCATTCTTTTTCTTTAATCGATTTAAAACATTTTTAACAGTTTTAATCGAAAAATCTCTGCAAATGGATTCGACAGAAAAAATTTTTTGCCTAGGAATTTTTTTAATTCTTTTCTCAATTAACTGAATTTCTTCCATAAAAAGCTTCCATCTTAAACTAATATAATTTTCTGAATTTCTAGTCGACAATATTCAGCCTGACCTACTTCAATAGCTAAATTACTGTAGCAAACATTTGCTTCACTATGCGTATGGCCACATAACACTAAAAATTCAATTTGTGGATTTTGTTGAGCAACGGTTGTTAATAAATCTCCTATGTCTGTTAGCCAAGCATATTGCATAAATTACCTGTTTATTATGTCTTTAATCTTTTGTTCTACTATGTCAATGCGACCATCAGCATAACTACCGTACTGAACAAAATGCCCAGGAATAGCACCCTTAAAAGCTGGGCTATTATTAATTTCCGCAAATGAATTAATTAAGTGATCTCGCAACTCGCTATCTGCTTTATGAATTTCTTCAACTATCTCAACTCTACCATCTAAAATCGATACAATATCTTCAAAGTCATGACTGACGTAATAATCCGATTTACCGCGAGTCTTAAAAGCCTCCAATTTCGTTGCAAGAAAATACGGAGCAGTAACTATTTTTATATCTATTTTATCTGTTAGACGATGGAGTATTGCTGCAGCAATAGCTCTTTTATACCAACGATTGCCAAATCCCAAAATATTTTCATCAGTAGGCATAACATCTAAAGTCACATCGTCATAAAACCAACGACAAATGACTTCTTCAGATAATGATTTTTTAAATCCCTGCTTAGTTAACTTCTTTTCTAATTGATGATATTGATTCAAGGAAATAACATCAACGATGCAGTCCACATCCACCGTATATCGAACATCTGGAAATTCAGGATCAGTGATAAAAAGGCCTGTAGTACATCCGCCTAAAAATACAACATCCTCGCGAATTTCTCCTAACTTCGCTGCTACAAATTCCAACATTCTTAAGTTGGCTAACATTACCAATTTATTATTACTTTGCATATTTTAATTTTTCCTTCAAAAGAGATGCCGCCAAATTACGTTCGCGTGGACGTCCCGATCTTATTACATCAATTAATACTAATAGCTCGTAAAAAGACTCATCTGGGCTTTCACGTAATGCTTTAGGAATTGACGGATGAATAGGCGCTAAAGCAACCCCTCTTTTCTTTCCTATGGCATCTGGCCACACAGGTATTGGATCATTACCAAGAGGAATCTTATCGTGAAATATAGGTGCTGCAATTGCAGTTGGCATACCACGAGTATATTCGCCTAGCTTTACTGGAAAGAAAAATTTAACTCCGCTTACTAGAAATTCTTCTGCAGCATTAATGTTAGGAAAAAGCTTGTCGTCTTTATCTTTTCTCAATAATCCAGCATCGCCTAAGCGTTTTATGCCAGCATTAATTTCAGCCAAACTAATACATAATGCTTTGGCTAATTGGCGCTGCGACCAATCCACCCCAGGATTAGCTAATAGCTTTATTAAAATGATACAATCTTGTGGCTTTAACATCTTCAGTATCCCTGTATGTATAAACTGAGTATAGCACAAGTGTTCGCTGTTCGCGAACAGGGAACATATAAGATAAGCAATACAGTGATAAATTTCGTTCGCAATTCGCGAACGGCGAATGGTGAAAAACTACAGGACGCCGGTTCAATTCCCCCGTCAATACGGAGTTTTTGGGGGCTTTTCAGAAAAACCACATTCACTTAATTATTTATTATCAATTAGTTACTTAACCAATGTGATTGACGCCGCCCCAATTAATGATCCTGAGAGTTATCCGATTTACCCACGATTTCCTCCGGCAAATCTAGCTCAGCAGCTTAAGCCACAATCTTCTCCTTTTTAAACTCTGCAATATATGTGTTATTCGATAAATTTGATAAATTTGATAAATATTCTAAAATACTTTCCAATTTTAAATTTATTTCTGAACAATCTGTTTCAAGAATTTCTTTTACTGGTCTCACATATTTTTCTTTTTGAACAAGATCACTAAGACAATTTTCAACCATGCTTGCTAACGAACTTTCTGTCATTTCAAAATGAAATTGTAACCCATATACCCTATCACTATAACGAAATACTTGGCGCGGACATCCTTCACTTTTCGCTAATAAAACAGCTCCTTCTGGCAAGCCTGGCATATCATAATGCCAATGCATCGCTTCAAATGTATTAGGAAAATGCCGAAAAATAGGATCACCTTTTGCATCATCGAGCAACTCAACCAAATACATTCCTACTTCTTGATGAGGGCTAGGTTCAGTTTTCGCTCCTAAAGCTTCAGCAATCAACTGCGCACCTAAGCATATCCCCAAAATTCGTTTATTCAATTTTAAAGCTTCTTTGATAAATTCAATTTCATCTAGTAAATAGGGAGCATCTTCTATTCGAAGCGTAGATTGTGGGCCGCCCATGATAATAATAAAATCGAAGTTATCTATTTTTGGTAATGTTTCTCCGCGATATGGATTCACTTCCCGGATGATGTGATTCTTTTTATTAGCCCATGTTTCAATGTAACCCAGCTTTTCAAAACTGGCATGAGATATGCACAAAATTTCCATTATTATTTCCTCTCCAACAAATTATTTAATATTTGAGTTTTTGATTTGCGTCGCTTATAAAAATGATTTTATAAAAACAGAATTTGTGTTATTTAGCAATATTTATTAAATAATCTTTTATTCTATTTATCTCTTTTTATGTCCTTTTTTCAATCCGCAATACTGATAAAATTGTGATTGATTATCTTGAGCTGTAGCAGTTTTTGTAAATTTTAAGCGGACATCTGGCATTCCTGCTGTATGTGCATCCTTTAAATAAATTTTCACGTCACCCGTTTTTTCACTTTCCCGGAATGTAAAACCGTCTTCTTGGCTTGATCTAACTAGTGTATGATTAAAAAAACATGACCGATAGTTTCTGAAAGCTGTTGTATCTTTTTTACCACGCAAATCCTTCCAAATAGCCTGTTCATTAAAATGGACATAAATATTCTTAGCACGATCTTGTAAGTAACTATTATCCGAAGTTAATCGTACGATATTAGAAATTAATTTATTTGAATTATATTTATAAATTTTATTTTCACGATTGTTACCTATAATGTTCCATGTAATTATAGTTGAAGAATGAGACGAAGTAGTTACGGAATTCTGATTGGCTGATTTTTTAAATGCTTTTTTTTGCTCGTGTAAATTTTTTGCTCTCCCGGTAATAGGTTTTTGATATGAATAATTAAGTACATTATTAGGAATATATTCTTTGCTTATATCTTTATCCTTATCTTTACCCTTGTTTTTATCTTTTTCTTTATTTGCATTATTTTTTTCTAATTTTTCAAGTTCTCTCAACTCTAATATAAGAAGCATTTCATGCGAAACAAAATCACGAACTAATGAAGAATGAAATTTTATATTTTGTTCGATTTCATCGTCATATTGAGCAATCGCTTTTCGTTGTCGTATACCCAACATAGTTATAGAATAAAGACAATAAAATGATCTAGCCATGATGGCATAAGAAATCACTTGACTAACATAATCATCTTTATCACTAAAATAAGAAAGAATAGAATATTCAATACCTACTTCAAGGAGATATTTTAAAAATTCAGAAATCCCTTTTTTAGTAATTTCTTGTCGTCCACTTACAGTCTCCACATCGCTGTCTTCTTTTAAAATAGTATCATAATCTCTATTGGTAATTTCTTTTACTTTATTCTTTATTATTCGATCACGTTTCTCACGCTCATCCTCACTTAAACCACATGACTTAGTAAGAAATGAATACCCCGCCTTTCCTTGTATATCAATTCCTTCAATAACGCCGTAAATTTGTCTCGTTGAAATTTGATTGGTATTGCTTTGAAAAATTTCTATCGTTTTTCTTATATAAGATATCGCATAATCATTTATTAACTCTTGATCTGAAAACACTTCGAATATTTTTTTTACTGCTTTTTTTAAAATATCCTCATCCTCATTTGGATGGATTTTTTTAAATAAAAGGGTAAGCAGATTAATAAAAAACGAATCATACAATTTATCAAAATGATGTTTTTCATGAAAACAAGACATATATATAAATACTTGGCAGAGATCACTAATCCTATTTACAAGTTCTTCGTTTTCCGCAATATCTTCGATTAATTTGTCTTTAAGTTTGATATTAGACTCCGTTATAATTTTTTCAATAAATTCATTATTAATCTTTTTCGCTTTATTAGTTTGTACTCGTCGTCTGTGCTGCATAAATAATTCTCTTAATATTGTTATGTTATCTGTTAAAGTTTTATCCATTTTAACTTAAATAGATTAAGAGAGGCTTAAGTGATTTATTTTTTACTTTTCAAGAAGTTAATCGGATAATCTTCTGAATCTCGGGTCGGCCATTCTCTGCTCGGCCTACCTCAACCCTTAAATTACCGTACGAAACACTTGCTTTACTATGTGTATGACCACATAACACTAAAAATTCAATTGCTGAATTTTGTTCTGCAACAGCAATCAATACATCACCCATTATTTTTGAACTAAAAAAAGGTAACCAATCATCATCATTTATTTTACCTTTATGCAAACATACTTCTTTAAAAGGGGGAACATGCATCAACACAATTATTTTCTTGGGATTTTGACCAATCGCATGCTTTAAATCATCTGCTAACTTCATTGCATCAGCATCAGCTAATTGCTGCATTTTTTCTAATAATTGATATTTACCGAGAATTTTTTCTTGGAATAAATCTGCAATCATTCTACTATCATTGAGCACAACGCGACTATTTTGATAATCACCCAAACGACCATCCGCCCAGCCATCTTGACCAATTAACAATGTATTGTTATTAAATTTTTGCATTCCCGATGCTGGTAGCCAAAATAATTTATCGTGCTTTTTAGTTAAGGCCATCATTGCCTCATACACTTCCTTAATTCTACCTTTATAATAATCATGATTACCTAATACAAAATAAATTGGTTTATTAATGTAAGCTACCATTTCATTTAATAAATCTACTATACACGGCGCTTCTGCAATATCACCACTAATTAACACACCATCACATTTCGTATTAATAATCTCTTCATAAAATTTTTGACGAATAACATCATCAATAAAATTAAGGTGAATATCTGTTAACCAAGCAAGTTTCATCATTACTACCCATTATTTATAATTTGATTAAAAAATCGGCTCAAATTGATCATTTTAATATCTAACACACTCTTCATTAATTTTAAAACGGCTTATTCGTCATCAAATAAAAAACGATCACTAAACTCATGAAGGCCGGCCATCCCAAACAAAACCAATATTTAAAATACGTATAATATCGATCAGGAAGCTGAGACTTTAATTCGTCTGCTTGCATCGCAAAATCGCGCATTTTAATTTGCAAATAAACGACTGGAAACCAACATATTGCCGCAATGACATAACCAACTATTGAACCCCAAATCCAAAATAAAGTAAAAGAATAGCCCGCCAAATGGACCATCCATAATCCAGTCGCTAACTGAATTACTGCTGAAGGAGCAGTGAAAATCCAATCAGCAAAAACCACATATTGAGTAATTGCAGCAATGATATTAATTTTTCGTGTACGATGACCATACAGCATCACACAAGCTGTGCCAATGCCGGTCCCAAACAAAATAGTCGAACTAATGGCATGAATAAACTTTAGCCAAAGATAGAGCATAATCAAACATTCTCCTTAAGCATGCACTCCATTTTGATATACAATATTGATAAACGCCACCAATTAAACGGTGAATCATTATGAATCAAAATAAAATTTGGCTTGTCTATGATGGTGAATGTCCAATCTGCAAACCGACGGCGAACGCACTTAAAATTCGTGCTGCAGTTGGTGAACTCATCTTGGTAAATGCGAGAAACCCTCATCCCATTATGGTAGAACTAAAACAAGCTGGATTAAATATTGATGATGGCATGGTAGTCAAAATCAACAATACACTTTATCACGGCGCAAACGCACAACACGTACTTGCAATGATTGGCACCCGTCAAGATTGGTTTAATCGCACCAACGTATGGCTATTTCAATCAACAACGAGAGCAAAAATTATTTATCCTATTATGCGAGGCATTCGACTTGCCGTGCTTAAAATAAAAGGTATTTCAAAAATAAATAATTTGGATAATCCATGAAGAAAGAACACACATTTAAATCAATCTTTGGTTCTGCATGGAATAATTTGCCGCCTGCATTTCAAAAACGTTATATGAATCGCTCTTATACTCATGACATAACGACTGTAGAAGGAAAAATGGATATTCATTTTTCCAAAATAATGTCTTATTTCGTGCCATTTTTTAAATGGCTTCATGTATTAGTTCCTTATCAAGGAAATAATATTCCAGTAAAAGTCGATTTTCGTAATGAAATACATTCTGATGCTGTTTATCTTGATCGAAAATTTTATTTTCCAGGTAAAGCACCTTATGAATTTAATTCATGTATGCGTGTTTTTAAAAATAATGAAGTAATAGAATACATGTCTTTTGGTATAGGGTGGAGAATACATTACTTTTATGACGGTAAAAAAATAGTGATGCAACATAAAGGCTATATCTGGAAAGTGTTTGGATTAAATATACCTATGCCGTTTGCAATTTTTATTGGAATTGGTCGCGCCGAAGAAGAAATAATCGATGATAATTCCTATCGAGTAACGATGACGATATCACATCCTTTATTTGGCAGCATGTACAGTTATTCAGGTGATTTTACTTTTAAAAGTTTACCAACATGAATCAAGTTCTTATTCTCGGCGGTTATGGTAATTTTGGTTCGCGCATTGCTGCTGCACTTGTAAATGATAATATCTCAATTATTATTGCAGGCCGTGATCGACAAAAAGCAGAAAATTTATGTCATCAATTAAAAAAAGATACTGGAAAAAATAACATTACTATTGCTACATTTGATGCGAACAAAGAATTAGACAAACAACTTAATATTTTAAAACCAACCGTAGTGATCAATACTATTGGACCGTTTCAAACAGCAGATTACTCTATTGCTAAAACTTGTGTTCAACATAATACTCATTATATTGATCTTGCAGATGCACGTGATTTTGTTACTGGCATCACTTGTCTAGATACGTCAGCAAAAGAAAATAATGTACTTGTTGTAAGCGGCGCCAGCACAGTACCTGGTTTATCTTCTGCAGTATTGGAATTTTATAAAAATAATTTTTCGAATATTGATTCACTTATTTATGGCATTAGTCCAGGACAAAAAGCGCCACGTGGGCTTGCGACAACAGAATCCATTTTAACGTATTTAGGAAAACCACTAAAACCTTGGGCTAATCTTGATCGAAAATATTTTGGCTGGCAGGATATTTATCGTCAAAAATATCCTGAATTAGGTAAACGCTGGATGGCAAATTGTGATATTCCTGATTTAGATTTATTTCCTCGTCGATATAACATAAAAAATATTCAATTTTCTGCAGGCATGGAAAATAGCGTTCTACATTTGGGAATGTGGATGATGTCATATCTTGTACGTATTGGTCTTCCATTGAATTTACCAAAACATGCGAAATTTCTTTTATCATTAAGTCATCTTTTTGATTCATTTGGCACAACAAGCGGAGGCATGCATATACTAATGAAAGGAACAAACAAGGAAGGAAAACCTATCGAAATTAAATGGTTTATTATCGCAAAAAATAATGATGGCCCACAAATACCGTGTGTACCCGCGATTATTCTCAGCAAAAAAATCATTCAGGACAAATTGCATGTAAGCGGTGCTATGCCCTGTGTCGGAATGATAGCACTGGATGAATACATGAAGGAATTAGAAGGATTCTCAATTAAACAGCTCGTTATTTGAGATATTCTTTCAGCCACATTCATTTGACAACAAAAAACATTAACCTTCGTTAATAATATTCACTTTGATTGTCGCGACCAAGTCACCTTCTAACTCAATCTCAATGTTATATTCACCAATCATGCGCAGCGCGCCTTCAGGTAAACGAACTTCACGTTTTTCAATCGTTACGCCTGTTTTACTTAAAGCCGCTACAATGTCACGCGTTCCAATCGAACCGAATAATTTGCCTTCTTCACCTGCTTTAGCTGGAATAACAATAGGTTCTAACGCATTAATTGCTTGCTGTCTCACTTCTGTCGCTTGTAATTTTTCCGCAGCAATTTTTTCTAACTCAGCACGACGCGCTTCGACCTTAGCCAAATTATCTTTTGTTGCATACACTGCTTTACCTTTTGGAACGAGGTAATTACGGGCAAATCCGGGTTTTACTTTTACCTTTTCACCCAACGCACCCAAATTACGCATTTTTTCAAGTAAGATTACTTCCACCGTCTTAGCCCTCTTAAAATAAATTTATATGATTCACTCACACTCTCTTAAATCGTCTTCTTACATCCAACCAAATATCTAACAAAGCAAACATCGCAACCAACATCACACCCACTGGCATGGAAATAACAAGCACAACATAAAAAAGTAATAACCAAAACCATGTAAGAGAAGAATGTCCTAATCTAAATAAATAATGAACCAAACTTAATCCCGCTATCATAAATAAGAGATAAAGCACGGGCATCATATCTAAAACAACACTATTGCCCCAATATAAAAGTATGATACTTACAACAAACAATACGCCGGCCAATGGCGTTAATCGTATGTTTTGCAATTCATTGCGCAATTTACCAGGCGAAAAAATCAGCGCCTGCCACCATCGACCCACCACTAATTGCAGCATGGCATTAAACAAAATGGCAGCGACTATTAACCCAGTTGCATATTGTTTTGTAATATTAATCACATCATGCTGCTCACCCGACATAACCGTGCCTTGCGATAAAGCATCAGCTGCTTGTTGTAATTCTCCCAACTTGAGCACCCACCAATTTGCCACGTCAGGATAAGCAAGATGAACAAGACTCACAATTAAAACGCCTGACAATGCTGCAATTTGTAATAAAACACCCCAGCTTGTTTTTCGAAACAACATCACAGCAAAAAACCACGTCAAGACATTGCTTAATACGCCGATTGAAATGGCTGTCCACGTGACTAATACATTACCATCGTGATGACTAAATACATAAAAACTCAGCACATAACCCAACGTTGCTGCAATCGTGAAAAGTGCACCTTCAAATATTCCCTTCACTAAGGTCATCAGAGCAGCAATCAAAATACCCAACAGACCAATAAAGGGAATACAAGAAACAACAAACGTCAGTAATAACGCTTGCCAGCGGTTCCCTAATAAATAATATGAAAAACGTTTTAGCCACATGGGAGTCAAATTATTATTACAATTTAGTGTCTATCAGTGTATGGCAATAGAGCCAAATAACGCGCACGTTTGATGGCTTTTTTCAACATACGTTGGAAACAAGCTTTTGTTCCTGTGATACGACTAGGAACAATTTTGCCATTATCCATAATAAATTTTTTTAACAAAGGCACGTTTTTATAATCAACTTCTTTAATTCTATTCGTTGTGAAATAACAAACTTTTTTACGACGAAACATGTATTCTCTCCCGTGTTTATTGGCGTGCATCATTCATTTCAGCATGTTCATCAGATCGTTTGCCGCGACCGCCGCGTTCTCCATTTTCAAAACCTTCCACTTCACCACGGCCATCTCTTTCTTTCGATACGGCTGAAGGTTCTGTGATGGCACGATCCACATGTAAAATCATATTGCGAATCACAGCATCGTTGTAACGAAAGCTATCACTTAATTCGTTAACGGTGGCTTGATCGCATTCAATATTCATCAATACATAATGTGCTTTCATGATTTTATTGATGGGATAAGCTAAAGGACGACGACCCCAATCTTCCATACGGTGTACTTTGCCTTTGTGCTGAGAAATAAGTGTATTATAACGTTCGATCATCGCGGGGACTTGCTCACTTTGATCTGGGTGGACAAGAAACACGATTTCATAGTGTCGCATATTATCAGTATTGCTGCGCTTCATAAGAAGGCTCCTCTCGGTTTAAACAGCTTTCCCTGTATTCGGGTGAAAGCAAGGAGTAAATGTATTTTTGAGGGGCAGATTGTACTTAACCTAAAGTTGATATGCAATGAGATATTGTGATCGACATCACATATTGCGAACAAAATTTTATGATGCTATTGCAATCGATTTAAAAATATACACTCGTCTGACATATTTGGAATAATGTGAAAATTTAATGAAGTTTCCTTGACAAAACCAGCACAAAACTTCGAAAATATGCCACTTTCTTCATTTGGCTCATTGGCTATGTAGCTCAGCTGGTTAGAGCGCGGCACTCATAATGCTGAGGTCGGTGGTTCGAGTCCACCCATAGCCAAGTATTATCCACTAGTTACGGATCCGTTTGAAATAACCAAATAACAAGGAAAGTAATATTATGGCAAGACTCTATGGAAGAAGCAGAGATATAGCACCTAGAAATAATTATCATTGGGATGCACATATCGCTCTCATGAGTCAACATTCAATGCTCATTGATTTCCATCGGTTATGCAACGAGTTAAGTAAGTTATGCAAGCAGAATCATGGTAAATTTGCTCATGAAAATGCAGCCAAAAAAGAAAAACAAAACTCGAGTTTTGTTATCAAAAAAGTGCTTAATGATAAAAATGATAAAAAAGCTGTGATAAAGGCAGATCAACAAAAGTTACAACTAACACAACCACAACAAAAAAAATCATTTCAAGATAAATCAGTAAAAATAGCCGCCAATCAAACAACTCAGCAACTAAAATTTTTCACAGTAAAAAATACAGAAAAAAACAATTATTCTCATTCTCACTCACCTGCAAAAGAAAAATATTTAAATCGTAAACCTAATCTTTGTACTACAAAAGAGATCAAACAACCTGTACGGAGACGATAAGCGTGATTTAATTATTGGCTTTTTAATGACGTTGCAAAAAAGCACTAATATACTTATCTTATCTCAGAAATTCGTAAAGGATTATCTACATGACTGAAACTTACATTCGATATGCACGCACTCCCACTTTAAATATTTGTTATGAAGAAAGTGGCAATGTTGATTCTTGCCCTGTTATTTTAATGCATGGATTCCCTGATGATGTAAGAACCTGGGATGGTGTTGTACCTGCACTTGTGAGCAATGGATATCGGGTGATAGTTCCTTATCTGCGCGGATATGGAAAAACCTTGTTCCTAAACTCGAATACACTTCGCTCAGGTCAACAAGCTGCGTTAGGAAATGATCTACTTGAATTGATGAACTGTCTCAAAATCGATAAAAGTATTCTTGTCGGTTACGATTGGGGAGGACGCGCAGCTTGCATTGTTTCTGCTTTGTGGTCTGAACGTGTTATCGGTTTAATATCAATAGGAGGATATAATATTCAAAATATTCCTCTTGCCCAAGAACCCGCTAATCCAGAACAGGAATATCGATATTGGTATCAATGGTACTTCAATACAGAAAGAGGCCGAGCCGGTCTTAAAAAGAATAGACGAAAATTTTGCAAATTACTTTGGCAACTTTGGTCACCAAATTGGCATTTTAAAGACGATGAATATGAACGCACAGCTATTTCCTTTGATAATCCAGATTTTGTTGAAGTCGTCATACATTCGTATAGACATAGATATGGCATCGTTCCTGGCGATCCCTTATTAGAAGATATTGAGAACAAATTACTTAAACAACCATTAATATCCGTACCCACAGTAGATTTAGAACCTGCATGCGATGGAGTAGAAGCACCTGATGAACCGCCAAATGATTCTCATATGTTTTCTGGCTCGTACAATAGAAGGGTTATTCCAGTAGCAGGACACTTTTTACCGCGAGAATCAGCGTCTGCTGTAATTCAAGCAGTCTTAGATTTAAAAAAACTAGTGATTTAATAATTTTTTTATTTTATAGCTTATGGTAAAACTTATTATTCTTTGATTAAAAACTAAGACAACCTTAACGCCTCACCATTATGCCTTACGCTTTTATGGACCATCATAATCCTTACGGCATTCTACTCGCTCTAATTCAACCAAAATTTCTCTCAATTCTTTCTCCATGTTCTCACATATTTCAAAACTGCTAGCGCACCCTTTTCTTTTAATAGAAGTGTAACGTTCATATAAAGGATGATCATCGGTAAGAAGTGATTTTACTTGACGATCTAACTCACTTAACATTTTTATCCTTCCAAATGGGACTCTGTCCTTTTTTATTTCTCCGTTTGCGAGACTTACTTGCACTGATCCAGCTACCACCGAACCTATTTGAATTGAAGCACCAGTCGTCTGTGAATTATTTAATATAGAAATTTTATTTCAGGTTTTTGTCCGAACATCACATCATACCCCTAGATTAAAATTATTTTTGAACGATCAACAATATTGTTTTTGTAATCACGAAACAATACGTAATAAATACCTAATGACTATAGCGAATTATTCATCATTGAAAGAACTTACACATATTATTATTATTGATATCATTCAAACCACTCCACCTTTTTCCAATTACCTACATCCATTTTTTTAGCGTTAATTCTGTCTCTATCATTCCCAATATGAATTTCTAATTTATGACCATCTGGATCAAGAAAATATAATGAGTTACCAGGTGAAGTGTTATCCTTAAAAATGGGTGCACCTGCTTGCTGAATTTTTTTTGTCATGGTATCAAAATCTTTTTCTGCAACACTGAACGCATAATGCGTATAACAGGGATTTGGAAGACGCTTCTCATCGACGTTCAAACAAAACCAAAAACCACTCCCAGGTAAAGCAATATCGGAAATTCCTACTAAGAAATAAGCGCCCTTGTCCCATTTTACAAGTGGTTTTAGCTTAAGCACATCACGATAAAATGAAAAAGATTTTTCAATATCGATCACACCAAGTGTTATATGATTCATTGCGATAATCATCACATCCTCTTCTAGGGAGTCTAAAATCGATAGGCTTCACAACAACTAATAGTGACGAACATTTTACAATTCATTATTTTTTATTTCTATGGTTTTAAAATCCCACTCAATCTCGGAAAACATCGATAAATCACATGCAGCGTTGCACGACATTTACCACCGAGTTAATCGATATTTTCAATAAATTCCTTGCTGCAAAACTTAAGAAGTTTATCCAAAGATAACCCCGTTATTTCTGTAACATACGCAGCCTTTTCGCCTTTAGCTAATAAACGTTCAGCCACTTCTATTTTTCCTTGTTGCACACCTTCTGCTCTTAATTGTTCCGCTAATGTCATGACTTTTTCTCCTACTTCTGAGGAAATTTGGGTATTGATCAGTTCAAAAAATGCCGGTTTATTTTTCAATTCCCCACGTTCTAGCGCATATTGTAACACAATTGAAACAAAATCACGCCCGCCTGAACAAGCTATACTACGCAGAATTTCAGCAATATCTTGCAAAAAGGGTAGTATATCTCGAGCGAAAATATGCTTCAAAACAAATTCCATCACGCCCACCCAAGCATGTTGTTTCAATTCTTGATCATCAATTCTTCCTAAATCAATTAATTGAAAAGGCTTGAGAAAATAACGCTCAATGATTTCTCTGGGCGCCGCAACACTGTCTTTGATATCAGTTGAATAAGGGTAAGTTCGTTCCGCGTGATAAATAACAAGCGGGTAGACCAACGGGAGTTTTTTCTGCTTTGAAGTTTTAATATGATGATCCATCACATTACAGGTATATTTGAGCATACGAAATGGCATCAATTCATCGGGGCTACTTTGATGCTCAACGATGAGATATAAATACGCCTCCTCTTCATTCATCAACGTTTTATACAACATATCTACTGTTGATTCTTTTCTCACATCATCAATATAAGAACGAGGCTGTAAAATTAAATGATCAAGATTAATAAGCGACTTAATATCATCCGGTAAATGCACCGTAAAAAATTCACGTGCAATGCGCATATCTGACATCACCGTTCGTACAAAAGCATCATGAGCATGAACTATTCGACTTGATTGTGTATCCATCTTCGTGACTCACTCCGTTTATATTTATTTTTCATTCTTCAAGATTTCCAAGAAGATTTTGATGATTCGATTCTAGGGTATATTTCACTGTAGTAAAAATTGTAACAAACCTACGTAGCAAATCCGCAGATTGTAGTCGTTTTATATCACTTTTCAAAGAACTAAAACATCGCAAGGCATTGATTTTAAATAATTAACATATATACTAGCTTAACTCATTCTGCGTTAATGACTATTTTCGATTATATGCATGTTTAATAGATTTAAATTAAATTATATTATCCACTTAAGATTTATAGGAAAAAGACCCTACTTTTTTGTTCTGAGATACATCATGAACTGAACAACGAATGAGAGGAATGCAGCCACAATCCGTAGATAATGTTGCTACAGATCCAGCCACTATCTTTTTACTAATAGTTTGATATAAGTCACGCCGTACTGTCCTGTGTAATTCAATTACTTTTCGAAGACATGTTGCTAGTGGTTTTGTATTTAATCCAGAAGCCAATTCACGAATAATATCTATATGTATATCCGTGTAAGTGGCTATACCCTCTAATGTATATTCTTCTGTTGAGATAATATCGTTAAGAATAATTTGCATCAAATTGTTTTCCAACATTTCATCCTCCTTAATTAAAGTATATTTCATTATTTGAAAAAAATTTTTGTATTTTTTTCTGAATATTTCTTTAAGCTCATCACATATTCGTGCAAAAAGCTCAACTTCCAATAACATATTTTTTTCTTTCGAAAAATTTTTCGTGTCTATCCCGAATAAATTAGACAATGGCTCATTAGCGGACATTTTATTCCTCCTTGATAAATCAGAAAGAAAAGATTGCTTTCTATTCTCTTTAATAAATTTGATTCAATCTTTGATTACTGATTTATTAAACTAAAAAATTTAACTATAAAAAGTGCATCATACGACTCGTAAATCCGTTTCTATTTTTAAACCGCACAAAAATTATTTATCACATAAGTGTTGATATTTAATTACCAAAACAAATAATATCGATATTATAATATCGATTCAAGTATTTTTTATAAAAATGATAATAAAATATTTTATTTATATTTATCAATCTATTAATATATAAATATCGATATAATAATAGCGTATTTACTAGACATTGCACCCAGTATTCTATAAAATTTTTAAAACATACGCGGATTAGAAACACATGTCTGAAAAATTAAGTAAAAATATAAATGCGCTCATGGAGGAGGCAAATCTAAATGCAGAAGAACTATCAAGGCGAATTGGTTTACCTGCTAGCACTATAAAAAAAGTTCGCAATAACAAAGATGCTAACCCTACTCTTTCTACTTTAGCCCCATTAGCTAAATATTTTTCTCTCAGTATTAGCCAACTTGTTGGAGATGAACCCATTCCAAAGTCGAGGATAAAGGGTTCATACAAGATTAATCCGGCAACGCTAAACGCTGTTCCATTGATCTCCTGGCAAAATGCCATTACTTGGCCTGCTACATCTAATGAGCACAATCACCATCCCGTCATAATGACAGAACATATTTATAGTAAAAATGCTTACGCCTTATTAGTTGAAGAAGATAACTGGGAAAATTTAGCTAAAAATACAGCCTTATTGATTGATCCGGCATTAGAAGCCGAACACCGAGATTTTGTGATTGTTTATAAAAAAGGTCAAAAAATACCTACTTTAAAACAATTACTACTTGATGAAGGACAAATATACCTAAAACCTGTCATACAGGGATATAATATCGCGGTTTTTACAACCGAGCATAAGTTATTAGGCGTGGTTGCTGAGTATAGAAAACATTTGAAAAAAAACATTATGTAAATGTGGATATGCGAACAGAAAAGTATAGTGAGTATTAAATATGGATAAAAATAACTTAAGTCACCCCACCCAACGTGAAACTTTTTTAATGCTAATGTTAAACAAGGTAACAAAAGAATACAAAGCGTTAATAGAATTTACTCGCCGCCGCAAACCCCTTAAGATAGTTGAAATTTTGGAAGTATCTTCTTCTCCTGGTGAATCTAAATTTGCCATTCAATTAATTAATAAAAATTGCTTCCTATCTTTAACAGCTGCTGAAATTATAAGCAATGGGTATGATCTAAATGAATTCAGCGATTTTCACGCGGAGATGATTCGAAAAGCTGCGCAAGGAAAATTGATTGAATTTTTAAATGGATCTGAAAAAACTCCTTCTTATAAAATCGTTTCAAAAAGATTCGACGCCAAAATACAGCAGTACGTTTTTACTATCGAAACAAAAGAGCAAGTTAATTTTATTCGAACGGCAAATGAAATTACAAATGATACTAATCTGTTACGCAATATGGATTTCAGTGACATTTATGATATAGGGTATACGCGAGGTTGTGAATCAATACTCAAAGAAAAAGCGGCGATACTATTATCAAAACATAAATAATTAAAACGACTTCCCTTTATGAAAAAAAATATTTACATCCTACAAAATAGTAATTTAAGCTTTGACATGGACATATCTCAAATGTATGCCCCAGAGAAATACTCTCTATTTATTATAATCAATAAATTTAGTCTTGATAAATTAACGCAAAGAAAACAAGATCATTACTTTGATAAAATATGGCTAACAGAGAATTTCGATTTTGCTTCTCTTCGAGAAATTATCATTAACAATCAGGCATCCCAAAACTTACCGCTTCAAATTGTTACAAATGCTGAAGAAGCTATTATTGTTTGCGGTAATCTTCGTGTTTATTTTAATATTGATCCTGTAAATTATGATCGATTCAAAGATAAATTAATCATGAAAGAACTATTAAACAAACATGACTTATTAACACCAAAGCATGTTGTATTTAACAAAAAAGAATATAATGACAACCCTAGACGTTATATTAATCATATTACTAATACTCTCACCTTTCCTCTCATTGCAAAACCTATTGACGCGATGGGCTGCAATGAAATTGAAAAGCTAGACACACTAGATGAATTATCCAAGTGGTGCAGCAAAACAATAACGAGCAATAGCAATTTTGAAATCGATGAATTCATTGAAGGAAAAGTTTATAATTGTGATTCTTATATAAAAAATGGCAAGATTGTATTTACTCAAGTGTCGGCCTGCTCTAATTCATGCTATGACTTCATTTGCGGATTAACAAAAGGCACTATTTCCTTACCACATCATGATCCCATCTATAAACATCTCTGCGAATACACTATTCAAATTCACGATGCGATCGGAATTCCCCTAGGAGGCGTTACCCACCTTGAGGCTATACTAACAAACGATAATGAGATTTATTTTATTGAAATTGGACATCGATCACCTGGGATATTAATTCCTGCCATGTATAAAAAATTTCTTAATATTAGTACCATTGAATCACACATATTATTACAAATTGATGATGACTATGAACTAAGTGTCAACCATGGCGCTTATTCAGCATGGGTAGCCTTTCCCATAGCAAAAGGGAAGTTAAATGAAATTCATACCCCCATCATACAAAGTAATTATGAAATTGAATGGAGTAAACGCATTGGCGATATAATGACAAACCCAACAAATGGGCGTGATTATGTTGGTCGATTATTATTATGGAACGATGATTACCAAAAGCTAAAAAATGATTTTGATTACCTTAATACATATCAATTTTATACTGTTGACAATCATTCTATATCAACTCAATGCCATGGTTTAACAGAATATGTCTAGTTTTTTGACTTTTCTTAAAGGTGTATTTCAAATGTTTTCTACTAATTCAACAAAGAAAAAAGTAAATACGCCTGATCCTCTAAATTCTTCTTATATAAAACAGGTAATGAAAAAAAATAATGTATCTGTCATTAGTTATGCCATCATCGAAAATAATACTATACGCACTGTAAATAATATTTCGCTCGATCCCGCAATGAATGTTTCATCACATTCGCTCTATCAAGCTTGTTCATTTAGTAAATCATTAACTGCTTATGCCATTCTTAAACTAATAGCAGATAACCGTATTTTGTTGGATGCGCCACTTAATGATCAGCTGCATTCTTGGAAAATTCCTGAATGTAAATATGCCAATAAGGTAACTATTCGCCAATGCTTAAATATGACCTCCGGTTTTTGTTATAGTGAATTAAATACTACTTTTCCAGGCTATCAGCAAAATGAAATAATTCCTTCTTTAGACGACATTCTTCAAGGAAACAAGCCAGCACATAATCCACCCATTAAATTAAGCTTTGAACCTGGTTCTCAATATTATTATTCCGGCGCTGGTTTTATGGTATTGCAAAAATTAATTGAAGATGTTACTCAGCAATCTTTCACTGAATACATGAGAAATGAAATATTGATTCCTTTGAAAATGCTAAATAGCACATTTCAATGTCCATTACCTGATATTTTAAAAGATGATGCAATAACAGGGAGTAATGCGAATGGTGAAATATATAAAAATGGCTGGGAAAACATTGTGACATCAGCTTCTGGTGGTTTATGGTCGACCTCAACTGATATTGCCAATTTTATATTAGCTATTACGAATGCTTATCTTGGAATTGACAATACTAATATTCATTACACACTTGTCCAGGAAATGCTTTCTCATCAGTCAAACTCATCGTTCGGTTTAGGGGTGAGTATCGATGGATTAGGAAATAATTTGAATTTTAGAAAAAATGGACATAATAATGCCTACCATAACGAATTTATTATGTTTCCTCATACAGGGCAAGGCATGGTCATCATGACTAACTCTCCCAATGGTATTACCGTCATTAATGAGTTAATGACATTTTTTTCTAACAAATATCAATGGCCAGCTTACTCTAAAAATTTTAACGAATTAACCATAGCAACAAATACTAATCGAATACATCCATGAATATTTCACTTACTAGCAAAAAGATATCGCCTGCTCAGCATTGGAATGGCGCGGATTACCATCGTATTTCTTCACCTCAATTCAATATTAATAAAGCCTTTCTAAATGAATATATTTTTCACGGAGATGAAACCATTTTAGATATCGGTTGTGGTGATGGTAGAACCTCGAGAGAAATTGCTAAGAAAATTCCTCATGGCGAAATATTAGGGATAGATGCTTCTAACAGTATGATTGAAATCGCCAACAAAAATAACAAATATACACATTTACGCTTTCAATTAATGAATGTTCAACAAATTGATTTTTCAAACCAGTTTGATGTGGGCATATGTTTTTTTTGCATGCAATGGGTACCGGACAAAAAAGATACCTTTAGACGAATTTATCAAAGCCTCAAACAACAAGGTCGATTTTTGATGATCGTTCCTTTACCTCATCCATACTTACCCATGATTCGCCAACAACTCATTTCATCACCGCGTTGGAAAAAATATTTTGGCTATTATGAAGATCCATTGATTTATATCAATGATTCAAATTATGAAATATATGCTCAAACAGCAGGCTTCCGTGAATTTCATTCTCGCATTGATGACACCCCTGTCATTTTTAAAAATTATGACATTTTTTTTGATTTCTTGAATCAAATGACGCCACATCTGAGTTGTTTACCTTTACCCAATGAGAAGGCAGATTTTATGCACGAATTACTAGAACAATATTTAAAAATTAACCCGATCGCATCGGACGGCAGTTGTAATCTCACTTTTAATTTAATTAAATGTTGCGCGATACAATAAGAATATAAAAGGAATAAAAATGAATACGCATAACTTTTTAACCAACAATCAAAAACCACAATATCGATGGTTAATATTATTTGCAATGATTTATTTGGTCGGATGGACTACGACTTATCCTATGATCTATAAAATGGTCGAAGTAAGAAGTATATTAGAACCTGGTTGTATTTTTCTTTTTCCTCTATCTTATGCTGTTGCTGACATTATTGCAGAAGTATATGGGTATAGAATTGCGAGACAGATCGTTTGGTCTGCACTATTTGCTGGATTTGTTTTTTGTTTCTCATTAAAACTAGTAGCAACAATGCCTGCCCCTACATTTTGGCATAAACAAAACCATTATGATGTTGTTTTTTCCCCTATTTTACGCGCTTATTTTGCAACTACCATTGCAAGTTTAGTCGGCAGCTTTGCGAATATTTATATTATTTCAAAATGGAAAATATTAATGTATGGAAAATATTTTTGGTTTAGAAGTTTATTTTCTACCGGTATAGGTGAGTTATTTTTTAGTGTTCTTGGTGGAACACTTGCATATGCTGGTGTGGAACCTTGGTCGAAGATTGTATTTCTTATGCTAGATGGTTATGTATTTAAAATGTTATATGCTTTTATTGCTGTTTGGCCAGCAGCCTTATTTGTATTTTGGCTAAAACGATCAGAAGATGCCGATGTGTATGATAATGGAATTAACTATAATCCGCTTAGT
>Ga0207140_1027_pt1 | contig 32040 bp, 28 predicted proteins | sample Alteio_BWMinHeat_4_FD_153528 | JGI IMG/M metagenome (GOLD analysis project Ga0207140, IMG submission 153528) | Enriched cells from forest soil in Barre Woods Harvard Forest LTER site, Petersham, Massachusetts, United States -... | ecosystem: Environmental > Terrestrial > Soil > Temperate forest >... | reverse complement strand
TAAACGGTTCCCACCATGGGGGATTTGACTGTATTTTTATCTTTATCGATATTTTCGGATTTACTGGCAGGGGGTGGAGTTTCTTGAGGAGTAGCGGGTGAGGCGGGGGCGGTTGTTGGTATAGCAGCTGGCGGCATTGCCATGACCACAGGCATTGGTTTGGTCGTTTCGCGGGTAATTCTGACGGATTCTTCCCCTTCGCGAATTTCAATCTCGGCTACACCCGTGCTTTGAATCAATTCGATTAATTTCTTGATTTTACGCATGTCCATAATGAAGCTCCTCTTAAAGAGGCAAGCATTTTGCATGATGCTGACATTTTTGTCCAGTTCAATACAAGATAATGCTTTTTAGCAGAAATTGCACGAAGATTGCTACTCTTTCTCAGAAAGGTGCCTGACACCTCTCTCTCCGCGCAGAGAAAGGTGCCTGACACCTCTCTCTCTTTCTCTCTCTCAGTCCCGTCGTCCCGCGGCTTGTCCGCGGGATCCAGAAATAACCCCCACCACCGCAGGCATAACAGACACCACCACAATACCGTAAATGACCAAGCTAAAATTATCCTTTACCCAAGGGAGTGATCCAAAAAAATAGCCTGCATATAACAAACTGCCGATCCAAACAATGGCGCTCACGACGTTATATATCGTAAATGTCATTAATCGCATTTCACTCATGCCGGCAACAAAAGGAACAATCGTGCGAATGATAGGAAGAAAGCGGCCTAGTAAAATCGTTTTACCCCCATGTTTCTCATAAAAGGCGTGTGTTTTTGCTAAATGCTTTTTGTTGATCATCCAAAGCAGGTGCGGGCCGGCCCATCTTCCAATGAAATAATTTATTTGATTGCCGATGATGGAGGCAGTGATCAATAAAATAAATAATAATCCATGATTTAAAGTCTGTTGACCGGCAGTGGCAGCGATACTGCCTGCCGCAAATAATAAGGAATCGCCAGGCAAAAATGGTGTGATGACTAATCCTGTTTCACAAAAAATAATCATGAATAAAACGGTATATGTCCAGGCGCCATAAGTAGAGACAAACGAAAATAAATACTGATCGATGTGTAAAAGAATTTGTAATATGTGCATTGGCAGCGATATCCGCTAACTGAGATAAACATCAAATCGACTATTTTTACCTGTAATAGAAAAATCTGATTTCCGCCCGTTTAGAAAAGAAGCGAGGCGTGGTCTTTTTACCACAACGCGTTTACTCGCACAAGTTAGCGCTAATTCAAGCAGAGCGGTGTCATCTTCTGCCCCTAATAAATCTTGCAATAAAATCATTTCTTTTTTGACCAACGCAGATTTTTTGCGCATAGGAAACATAGGATCAAGATAAATGACATCAGGTTTCGGATGTGCTGGCAGCCAATCCAATGCATCTGCATTGATCAATTGTAATTTTGCTGCAATAGCGGCAGTGGCTTGGTGTGCTTGCGCGCGCGTGAGGGCATCATTTAATAAGGCATATACCATAGGAGAACGTTCAAGCATGATGACGTGATATCCGCGTGCAGCGAGGATAAAACTATCGCGGCCCCATCCTGCTGTTGCATCAACAATCACAGGATGTGATGCAGGTTTAAGATGAATGGCTTTGGCCAGTAATTCTTTTTTGAATGCGGCATGGCGATGTCGATATCCCATTTTTCCATTTACAAAATCGATATAGAATGGTTTTTCATTTCCTTTTTTTAGGCCTAAATAATCGGGTGTTGAAATAAGAAGATAATCATTCATAAATGTAGAAATTGTTCTATACCGCTTAAAAACATTTGTACCGCCATTGTTGTTAAAATCATTCCCATTAATCTTTCGATTGCAGTTAAACCGCGATCACCCAGTAATTTACGCAAGAAATCGGCAAAAATAAGAATGATGGCGGTGATGAGCCACGCGATTGTTAATGCAATAAACCAACGTGTCATGTTATGCGGTGCTTGATTGGCAAGTAGCATGACAATTGTCATCGTTGAGGGGCCTGCGATTAAAGGCACGGCCAAGGGGACAATTAAAGGATCATTTAATTGTTTATTTTTGATATGATCATCAACAGGATTCGGAAAAATCATGCGTATCGCGATAAGGAATAAAATGATGCCGCCTGCGATGCGTAAGGCAGGCTCTGAAATATTCATGCCGTTTAAAATGTATCGGCCGCAATATAAAAAGAAAATGAGAATTAAAAAGGCGATAAAGGTTTCTCTTAAAATGATGCGACGCCTTTTTTTGGGCGGAACATGATTTAAAACGGATAGGAATAGAGGTACATTGCCAAGGGGATCCATGACAAGAATGAGTGTGATCGTTGCGGAATAAAGGGTCATATTTCTTTATTTTATCGTATCAGCTTCGTTGTTGCGAGAAGTGTTGCGGTATGACATTACACTCAGTCCCGTCGTCCCACGGCTTGTCCGCGGGATCCAGAAAAACCCTGCATATTTTGTTTGTTATGTCTGGATCCCGCGGACAAGCCGCGGGACGACGGGACTGAGTGTAATGTCATACCGCAACACTCCTCGCAACGACGGAGCTGATCTGTTGTTATGTACTAAGCTGCGGTTATAAATCCGCAAAAATCACAGGGTAATATGCTAATGCTAAACCTAAAACACTATATCCACCTCATGCGCCTCAACAAACCCATAGGCATTTTGCTATTACTTTGGCCAACGTTATGGGCGCTGTGGTTAGCGGGGGAAGGGCACCCTGATCCCACGATTTTAGCCATATTTTTGCTCGGCGTCGTCATCATGCGTTCAGCAGGCTGTATTTGCAATGACCTTGCAGACAGACACATCGATGGAAACGTCACCCGAACAGTAGAACGGCCCTTACCGCAAGGCCATGTCAGCTTGAAGGGCGCTTTAACACTCACCTTATTTCTTTTGTTACTCGCTTTTGGTCTGGTCCTCATGTGTAACCAATTGACAATAGGCTTGGCCTTTATCGGTGTTGGTATGGCCATTCTGTATCCCTTTATGAAACGAATAACAGATTTACCTCAAGTGGGTTTAGGCGCCGCCTTTAGTTGGGGGGTGCCTATGGCCTTTGCAGCAGAAACTGGCATGATTCCAACCTCTGCTTGGATTTTATTTTTCACGGCCATGATTTGGCCAGTCATTTATGACACGATGTATGCCATGGTTGACCGTGAAGATGATAAAAAAATTGGCGTGAAATCAACCGCCATTTTATTTAATCAATATGACACATTGATCATTGGTTTATTGCAGTGTTGTTTCATTGTTTTACTCATCATGGTGGGTTTTACTTTTCAATTGAGTACCGCTTATTTTATTTCATTATTTTTTGTCAGCGGTTTATTTTTATATCAACAATGGTTGATTAAAGATCGTGATGCATCCAATTGTTATCGTGCTTTTTCAAATAATCAATGGGTAGGATTAGTTATTTTTATTGGAATATTATTGAAATGAAAATTGTTGCAGACGCACACATTCCTTATCTCAAAGAATATTTTGGACATGCTGGTGAATTGGTTTTTATGCCAGGACGTGCAATTTCTTCTCACGATGTGAAAGACGCTGATGTTTTATTAGTGCGTTCTATTACGCATGTCGATGAAAATTTACTATCAAATTCGCGCGTAAAATTTGTTGGAAGTGTGACAGCAGGTGCTGATCATTTAGATACAACTTGGTTAGATAAAGCAGGAATCAGTTGGTGTGTTGCAACCGCTTTCAATGCACCGCCAGTCGCAGATTATGTGGTGAGTGTGATTGCAGCGTTACAAACAAAACATCATCTGTTAGAAAAAAAACAAGGAAAAATAGCGGTGATTGGCGTGGGTCATGTTGGTCGTTTAGTGGTTGAACGATTGCAGCAATTAAATTATGACATCGTGATGTGTGATCCTTTGCGTGCACAATACGAAACAGATTTTTTTTCTACACCACTTGAAAAAATTGCTGATGTTGATGCCGTCACTTTACATGTCCCGCTTGTTAAATTAGGCGAACATCCCACGTTTCATTTTATTAATGAAGATTTTCTTAAACGTCAAAAAAAAGATTGTGTGTTGATTAATGCAGCGCGTGGTGCGGTAGTGAACTCTAAAGCGTTGCAACACTTTGGCGCACATTTACATTGGTGTTTAGATGTATGGGAACATGAGCCTAATATTAATTTATCTATTCTTGAAAAAACTTTAATCGCAACGCCGCATATTGCGGGTTATTCCATTCAAAGTAAAATTCGCGGTGTTGAGATGATTTATCGCGCAGCGTGTGAAAAAAATATTATTCCACATCAAACGATTTCTCCTATTTCCATGCCAACACAACAATTACTGTTGACAGAAAAAAATTTAGACTGGCGGCAAGTTGTGCTAAGCGCATTTAATCCCATGAGTATTACAGACATGATGCAAAATTTAATTTTGCCTGTTGCTGAACACGGGCGCTTGTTTGATGAAATGCGTCATCCGTTTAATTATCGCAGCGAGTTTTCTTTTATTGAGTTGAAAGGCGGGGAATTAAAAAAAGAAGATGAAGTAGTATTGAAGATGTTAGGGTTTAAATAAAAATAGAAGTTAACTTTTTGAAAGTAAATAAAAAACATAACAATTAACTCCGTTTAGGTCGTATTTAAAAGGAATATGATCCTTTTAAGTTGACTATAAATGGAGTAGCCCCATATAAGTTAAAGTCGTTAAAATTAATAAACTGATGCTTGTCCATCATTCGCCATACCATCATCCGGTCCGTCTGACCCATCTAACCCATTAGCCCCACTCGCCCCATTAGATTCGCCCGATCCATCTGACCCATCAATTTCATTGCCATAAGTGTCATCTTGCGCCGTTTCATTTTCTGGCAAATAAGGTGTCATGAAATATTCAAACATGGCATCAGGATCGTCACTCGATGCACGTCGTCCTGTGTATAGATCAATGCGTGCACTCACAATCCCAGTGGGTTCTTCAACAAAATGTTCAGGCGCGCCTTTTAACGCATATTGCATGAATTGCATCCAAATAGGCAGTGCTGCTTGCGAACCATATTCATGTAAGGATTGTGGAAAATCAAATCCCACCCAAGCAACTGCGACAATATCAGGATTATATCCAGCAAACCAAGCATCCACTTGATTTTGTGTTGTTCCTGTTTTACCCGCCAAATCTTTTCGATTTAATTGTTTTGCCGCCGTTGCCGTTCCATTTTGAATAACATCTCGCAGTGCAGACGTCACTAAAAAAGTATTTTGTTCAGAAATGACATGCGGTGCGATAACGCTATCTTTATCACAATGATTAAGACAAGCAATCAATGGTTTTGCTTGATAAATCAATTCATCTTGCGTGCTACGAATTGCATCAATGACATAAGGAACAATTCTAAAACCACTATTGGCAAATACAGAAAAACCTTGAGCCATTTGTAATGGCGTGACTTGCGCCGTCCCTAATGCTAAAGATAATCCAGGCGGTAATTGCGATGGTGCGAATCCAAATCGTTTCAAATAATCGATGGTGTAACTCATGCCGATAATAGATAACAATCGAATAGAAACAAGATTTCGCGATTGCATGATTGCCGTGCGTAAACGCGTTGGCCCATAAAATTTATGATTGGTATTCTGCGGGCGCCACAAACTATTATCAGAAGGATTTTCAATGACAATTGGCGCGTCATTAATGACAGTCGCTAAGGTATAGCCCTTATCAAATGCAGCAGAATAAACAAAAGGTTTAAAACTCGAACCCGGTTGACGCAATGCATGAGTGATGCGATTAAATTTACTGGTTTGATAATCAAATCCACCCACCATGCTAATGATAGCGCCACTTTTTGGATTGATCGCCACCATGCCCGCTTCTGCTTTTGGAATTTGTGCGAGTTGATATCCGTGTGAAACTTTGTTGATATAAATCACATCACCTAATTTTAGAATTTGACTACTGCGTTCAGGTTTTCGTCCCAAATAATCAGCATTAAGTTGTTTACGTGCCCATGAAAGACCAGACCAAGGAATGATAATAAGTTTACCATCTGCTCTTAATGCAGTGATGGTTTGCTCTGTCATTTCAACCACTGCAGCTGGTATTAATTCATTAACCGTGGGAATTTTTTGCAAACGTTTTTCCCAATTTTCCATATTATTTAAATCAGGCGAACCAAAATTTTGTAATGCTCCGCGATAACCATGACGTTGATCATAAGCAAGCAATTGATCACGCACTGCATGATTTGCATAGTCTTGCATATGGCTATCAATGGTCGTGTAAACTTTAAATCCATCAGTGTAAATGATATCGCCATACATTTGTTCGAGTTGCGTGCGTGCTAATTCTGCTGCATATGGCGCTTTCACTTCAGTTGGTAAATCATGATAGCTCGCATTAAGCGGTGCGGCGATCGCTTTTTTATAAGTGTCAGCATCAATATATCTTTCTTCATACATACGTGTTAAGACGTGATTTCTGCGTTTTGTTGCGGCTTCTGGATTGGCTAAAGGATTTAAGGTGGAAGGGGCTTGTGGAATGCCCGCTATCATCGCGAGTTGATCAATCGGTAATTCATTTAAATGTTTGCCATAATAAATTTGCGCTGCAGCTTCTACACCATAAGCACGATTTCCAAAAAACACTTTATTTAAATATAATTCAAGAATTTTTTGTTTCGTGAGTTTATGTTCGATTTTAATGGCGAGTAAAATTTCGCGTAATTTGCGTGCGAATGTTTTGCGTCGTGTTAAATAAAAACTACGCGCGACTTGCATGGTGATTGTGCTGCCGCCTTCACCTTTTCTACCAGTTTTGACCAGACGGATGGCGGCGCGGCCTAATCCTTGTAAGTCAACGCCATTGTGTTGAAAGTAACGTTGATCTTCTGTTGAGAGAATGGCTTGAATGAGGGGTTGTGGAATTTTGTCATAAGAAATAGGAATACGTCGTTTTTCACCGAAGGTCGCGATGAGTTTGCCATCATGCGTGAAGATTTGTAATGGGACTTGTAATTGCACGGTATTGAGTGCGTCAATGTCTTGTAATTCATATTCCATGTAATAAAGAACACCGGCCGTGACTAATGCGCACGAGACGAGGCTGAGTATGATGAGTCTTCTGATGAGGCGAAATAAATGATTCATAATGTTATGAAAAAAGTTGCGTTTTGTGAAAGTTAATGTATATTAGCATATTCTTCCTTTGTAATCCTCTTTTTTCAACCCCCTTTTTTCTCAAAGCTATTCTTGGTCGTTTAGTCGTCATTGTTGTAAAGAAACTAAAGGCCCGTTGTTGCAGGCTTCCATTCTATCCTCCCCTCTAAAATATTTATTAAAATAAAGGATCTCCCCATGCCCCTATTTCACTTTAAAACACCTTCCGTTATCGGACTAGAAATAACCTCACACGAAGTGCGGTTCGTACAGCTTAAAAAAACACGAAAGCGTTACACAATCATGCAAGTCGTGCGAGAACCACTGCCAGCAAACATGGTGGCGGAAGGAAAAATCATTGACTGGCATCGTCTTACTTCCATTATTGCTGAATGGGTTCGACTATTAAATTGGGAAAAATTATCTGTTGTTATTTTATTGCCTGCTGCCATGGTGAGGATACAGCATATACAACTCAGTCCTCATGTCACTGATGAAACATTAGCATCCGAAATTGATCATCACATTAAACGCGATTTGCCAGGCATACATGAAACAGTTGCGATGGATTATCACATCTTAAAATCAACAGAGATGATTGTTGCGGTGACACGTCAAGATTATTTATTGAAATATATTAATTGTATTAATCAGACAGGATTGAAAGTGAAGATAGTAGACATCGATATTTATGCTTTAATTCGATTTTTTATACAGACGATGTCTCTCTCATTAAAACCTGGCGAAAGTTATGGGCTTATTTTTATGACGGCTCAAACAGCGAGATTAATTTTATTTAATTCCAATGAAATATTTTATCATCAAGATTATATCGCAACTCATCCCGATCATTTTTTAATTCAATGGCGTACCAATATGCAAATGGGTATGACACTGTGTCGTCAAGCTATGGTGCAAACATTATGGTTTTATGGCCCAACAGTTTATTTTGATGCAATAAAACAAGAATTATCTGCATTTGTTCATGATTATTGTCAATGCCATTATCTTTTTCATGAATTAAAAATAAGCGCAATGATGGATATGCAATTCTTAGATGAAAATGAAGCCACTTTTGTGATGAGTTGTGGAGCTGTGATGCAGGACATACCCAGATGGTGAGATTTAATTTATTGCCATGGCGTCAATCTTTGTCTAGGTATCAGCGAAAACAGCGCATTCAATTCAGTATCATATCAGTGTGTAGTGCGATGTTGGTGAGTTTATGCTTGCATTATTACCTCGCCATGAAAAAAAATGATTTGACTGAAGCAGTCATGATATTGAATCAATCATGGCATGAAAAACAAATGAAATTAAAATCAAAATGGGAAGTAGATTCTGGTGCGCTAACACAAACGTTTATTTCTGAACAATCGAATGTGATACAACAAATAAAAGATTTGCATGAATGGGTAACAGAAGGCAGTTGTTTGGCAGCCGTTCATGCTAAAGAACAAGTGAAAATAACAGGGATGACACGTTCTTTTACGATTATTCAATCAATGATGAATCAATGGCGTAAATCACATGCTGCTTCGTCACTGATATTGCAGCAAGTGCAAATGCAAAAGAATGGCGTGTTGCAGTTTAGCTTGATATTAAATAAATGAGGTAAATGACATGAAGTACCAATCGTATCATCATTTAATCATCACCGGTTTAATTATCATTTTAATTTTATTTTTTGCTTATCTATTCGATATCAAAAAAATTTTGAACGATTTACATCAATTACATATTAAAAAAATTGAATTAAAACGACAGTTAAAAGAAAATCCGCCATCATCACCACAAGTAGTTCGTCCTGTTTTCTCAATGCAGCATATTGCAACATTATCTGTTTTAATGATGTTGATTGCGCATAGCGGCATGAATATTCAAGCAATGGATATCAGTTCACAATCAAATGATATCAGTAAAATAACATTATCATTACAAGGTAGTTTTTCCGAATGGATGAATTGGTTGCTGATGATTCAAGCAAATCGATTGCCATTGACCATCAAAGAATGGAGCAGTCAATTAACAGATCATGATGAAATCATATTTTCGCAGCATTTATTATTGTTGCGTGACATGTTGAAACGTCCTATCACTTTATTAAATACAATTGACTATCATTCGCTTTATTGCAAAAAAAATAAATTATTTTTACCTGCAGATGTCAGCACTGAATCGATTTATAGTTTAAAAATGGTAGGTTTTATGCAGCAAGGAACAAAAAAACAAGCATTGTTAATGTTGCCTGATCGGCATTTGATCGTTGTTAATGTGGGAGATAGTATTGGAAAAGAAAAAGGAAAAATTATTTCCATAGCGCGTGATGCCGTAATGATTAGAATACTTAATCAAAAAAAAGTTGTCATCCTGAGCGTAGCGAAGGATCACTAACAAATTTCATCATCGCATTTTAGTGATCCTTCGCTACGCTCAGGATGACAACCTTTTAATTCGCAGGCCTCAGGATGACAACCTTTTAATTCGCCGCTCTCAGGATGACAGGCTATGTTTTGCGATATACAAATTTAGGATCATAATCCCTATGCTTAAAAAAATAATCCTCATTACATTTTTATTTTATATTAATCTCATTTACGCAGCCCGTTTGCCTCTAACGCTTGACTTAGAAAATGCAAATTTATCCGACGCAATTCAATCACTCGCCGCCTTATTGCACATGCAAGTGATCATTAGTCCGCAAGTGCAAGGTATGGTGACATTGCATTTGAATAATGCATTTCCTATGCAAGCGTTTCATGCGCTGTTAACAGCGAATGGTCTTGCGGCGTGGAAAATGGGAAATATTTGGTGGATTGCACCGCGAGATGAATTAATGAAACGTCAACAAGAAGATAAACAATGGCAGGAAGCATTGCAAGAGACTGCGCAATTAACGGGACGTGTTTGGCGAATTAATTATGCAAAAGCAGAAGACATCATGCATCTTTTGCAAAATGACAAAACAAGTTTTCTTTCAAAGCGTGGTCAAATTCAAGCTGATGTGCGAACGAATCAACTTTATGTGCGTGATAATGAAACACAACTCCTGCAAATTAATCAATTCATACGAAAATTGGATGTGCCGGTTCCGCAAATTGCTATTGAAGCAAGATTGGTGAGTATCGATACTGATTTTGAACGTGAATTGGGGATACATTTTAGCGTACAACCTGCTGGCGACCATGCTAACGTTCAACAAGGGCAGTATAGTTTGGCGATTGCTAAATTAGCAGATGAATCATGGCTCGATGTTAAATTAGCCGCATTAGAAAATGAGGGGCATGCCAAATTAATTTCAAGTCCAAGTTTGTTTACAGCAAATCAACAAGCGGCTTCGATAGAGGCAGGTGAAGAAGTGCCCTATCAAGAAGTAAGTGAAAGCGGTGGGACAGCTATTGTGTTTAAAAAAGCTGTATTGGGATTGAGAGTCACGCCGCAAGTATTGCCAGGTAAAAAAGTTTTATTGCAGCTGCAAATTAATCAAGATCGTCCTAATCAAAAAATGGTATTGGGTATGCCCACGATTAGTACGCGCGAAATTACTTCTCAAGTGCTAGTTAAACATGGTCAAACAATTGTGCTGGGCGGTATTTATGAAATAGATACAGAAAAGGGAGAAGAACGTTTGCCGTTCTTAAGTCAATTGCCCGTGTTGGGATTATTGTTTAAACAAAATAAAATGAGAGAAACTAAGCGTGAATTACTTATTTTTGTGACGCCTAAGGTGATATTATAATGTACGCGATCTCAATGGGGCCCCGTCGCTTCGGGTATCCCACCGTGCTCGCAGGCTGCGCGCGGTGGGAGCCCTCCCTTTCGCTCCGCCCCATTGATCGCGTTAACCCGGGTATTTCATTGATATGACAAAACAGCATAATATTTTTTTAATTGGGCCCATGGGTGCTGGTAAAACCAGTGTTGGTCGTTATTTGGCGCGGCATCTGCATAAAGATTTTTATGATTCTGATCAAGAAATCGAAGCAAAAACGGGTGTTAATTTGACGTGGTTGTATGACATTGAGGGGATGCAAGGATACAGACAGCGTGAAATGGAAATGATAGATGAACTCAGTCGTTTAAATAATATTGTGTTATCAACAGGCGGTGGTTGTGTTGAAACACCTGAAGTTCGTGATTATTTGCGTGAGCGCGGTATTGTTGTTTATATGCAAGTGTCTTTGAAAACACAATTGAATCGTTTGAAGAGTGATAAAAAGCGCCCGTTGTTGCAAGGAGAAAATCCAAAAGAAGTATTGATTGCATTATGGCGTGAGCGCGAGCCGATGTATGAAGATATTGCAGATTACATTGTGATGACTGATGAGCGGTCAGTTAAGGCAGTGTGTCAAGATATCATGGGATGGTTGGAATAAACAACGATTCAATAACATGTGTCGCTTGTTTTGCAATAAATCCATTAAAATAGTCCTGCCACATGACAGGTGTTTTTATTTTGTTAACCGGATAACGCCAAACAAATTCAACAAAATCACCAGGAATAGAAACACATCCATCTGCGAGCGTAAAAATTTCTGCTGTGCCTTGTGTTGATCCTTGTGAAATACCTTGTTCGATACTACCTTTTATTGCGCCGCCTTGTTTATTCGAAATCAGTTTTGCTTCGTTTTCAATAAAGTCATGAAACAGATGAATATCAGAAAAAACATCTAATAAATGTATTGATAAGGTAAAATGATTAGGTTTTCGACCGAATAATAATACCCATGCGAGTAATTCATTCCATTCTTGTACGATTCGATATTCATTCATTGTAGGTAAGGGCCAATCTCTGCCTGATAAATAATGAATAATCAATTGACATAATTGATTGCCGGCAATTAAATCTCCACGAGAAGATTTTTCTACTAACATGGTTAATTCTTTTTCTGGCAAAGCCTGTGTCAAACGTGCATATTTTTCGATAATGATTTTTATTTCTTGAGGTAAATCATCTAAACAAAAATCAGCAACGACTGCTTGAGGTAAGACATTCGTCGCGATTTGTTCTGTACTATCCATTTCTGTCATCCAAACAAAACCATTTTGTTTTTCTGGAAGATAATCACGACCTTGCTCAACATAACCAATGAGTGAAAATAAACGAGATAATTGCGGAATACCAGAATGAGGGCTGGGTAAATCAATGATTGCAAAATGATCAAGAGGTAATGGATGAATACCTTTATCAATTAAGATTTTTTCCAAATGCATCATTTGGGCAGAGCGGCGTTTGTAATTTTCCCACAAATGATGAATGATTCGTTGGCGTATCGTTTTTAACATGGCAAACATTTCTCTATTAAAATCTAGAATAGTATAGACAGTAAGAATAGGCGATAGTAGAGTGCGGGGATAGATTTTTGTTTGGAGCAAAGTCAATGAGCACGTCAAGGCTAATTACATTTTTGGTGAAAAATGTTGTGGATGTTACAGTTGATACGATCGAAATGGTGAGTGACTACCCCGTAACACTAGACTTGATGCAAAGCGCAATCGAAACTTCGGCTAAATGCGCCGATTTTATTGTAGATAATGTGACTTGCCTTACCCCGACTTTTTTGATGAAAACGGTAGAATTTTGTTTATGGCAAAAAGAAAAGAGTATTAATATTTCAACCTGCAATGATACTAACAATGTCACATCAACCCCAAGTAACGCGAACTCGACTTTTAATTTGACTGCTTGTCTCGAGGATGCGGGTAATTCACTTTATAGTAATGGCGCATCTAGCGATCGTGATTGTTGGCATAATTTTACTTATTTATTATTTTTAGCGCTGGGCCTTGCAAAACTCACGGCAGGCGTTGTTTTAGGGGTTAAGTACGGTCGTCAGTTCTGCATGTGGTGCAAATCTCGAAATAATAATGAGGAGTCGGGGTCGTTGGTGTCTGAACAGACAGACTATGATAGTAAACATAGTGTTAGTTATGGTGGTAGTTAATAGAAGTTATGTCGAGGTGACAGATCAAGGAAATTAAATCATAATTAATATACGATAGGTGTCAGATTAGGTCAGGATTATTTCAGATAATACAATATGGATTGTTAGCTTTCATGTGAAGGATCTCAGTATGATGAAATATCACCATTCATTCTTTTCCATCACTTTTCTATTTTTTTTATTTTCTCTTATTCCTACTTCTCTTCTTACTTCTCTTCTTTCTTCCGTCCTCATTTTATTCGCCACTCCTCTTTACGCAGAAACAACCGTAGTTGGCGGCCAAACACAAGCCCAAACCATACCAGACGTTGTCCTTGTTTCACACATTTACATGGCAATTAAAGAAACGCCTGATATTTCTAACGTGACAGTGGCTGTTTCATCACAAGATAATGTGATTTCAGTAGCAGGTACGGTGCCAACTGTTAATGAAGCGATAAAATTAGTAGAAACAATTGCAATGGTGAAATATGTCAAAGATATTTTTACGGATCAATTAACCGTGCCGCAAGCACCAGATGATTTATCTGATTTATTGATTACAGCAGATATTAAAGGCGCGATTATTCGTGAAAAAATTTTTGGGGACAAAATAAACATCGATCAGATTCCCATTAATGTTTTAACAACTCAAGGTATTGTTTACTTGACGGGTGCAGTGGATAGTGTTGATCAAATAAATAAGATTGTTGTCCTTATTCAATTAATGAAAAGTGTGCCGCGAGTGATTTCTATGCTGACGATTCAACCATCTACCGTTTATGTTAATTAAAATACTCGACTCTGCTTGCCACCTTAAAAATAATTCTTATTTTGTGAGAATATTTTCAAAAAAACTATTTACATTCGTAAATTTGGCGTTTACATTAAATTAATATTCATTCTAAATTGACAGTTCATTTTAAATCATTAAGTTTTTCTCATTTATTTCTTGCGTAATGGACGTAGACGGACTTTTATCGTTTGGGTTTTTATTATTTAAAATATCGAAACGAAAATATTTTTATAGTGATATTTCAAGGAGATTATAATATGCAGTTTAATCGGAAAAAATTATCGTTATCTAGCGCCTTATTATTCAGTTTACCGCTCGCCTGTAGTTCAATATTTGCAGCGCAAGCGATAAATTTGAATAAAGAACCTTTGAAATTTTTACAATCATTTCATACTGTCGCACCTGCTGTCACGATTAAAGAAACAGGACGTGATGTAGATTTCAAGAAAAAATTACATGTTAGAATTCAAGAGATGTATCAAGGTTATCTCGTGTATGGCGGCGCTGCAATTATGCATGCCCCCCAAGGAGATAAAAATGCATCTGTAGATGAATTAATTGCGAGAAGCAGTTCTGCTGATACAATGAATGGTATTTTTTATCAAGGTATAGAAAAAGATTTAGCTCATACCTCAGCACACGCGCTTTCATCTTCGCAATCACAAAAGATGCAAGATTTAGCCTTGGCAACATTTAAGAACAAATCCGGTGCAGGATTTGCGCTTAGTGATGTTAAAGCTGAAAAAATTGTTTTTGTTGATGCAGGCAAAAAGGCACATTGGGCTTATCACATCAGCTTTTATGCTAAACCTTCTCGTTCTAGCATTAAACCTGAAAAACCAAATTACATTATTGATGCAGTCACAGGTCATATTTATCATGAATGGGATAACATCCAAACAATTAAAGATGCTCCGACTGTACAAGGCGGTGGATTTGGCGGTAATTTGAAAATGGGTGAATTAGTTTATGATGGATTACAAAAAGATTTAGCCGCTCTTTCGATGGAGCGTAGCAAGGGTGGTCTTTGTACCTTACAAAATAATGACGTTCAAGTGTACGATTTCAACACTGAACAACTCATGAGCTTTAAATGTAAGGCAGTCAATCCAAAACACAATGAATATTGGGATGCGGATTTCGACAAGGTAAATGGCGGCTATTCACCAGCTAATGATGCATTGTCAGCAGGTATCGTTATTAAAAACATGTATCAAGATTGGTATGGCATTCCGGTATTAAAAAATCGCGATGGTAGTGACATGATGCTAGAAATGGTTGTGCATGAACGTGAATATGATAATGCTTATTGGGATGGTCATAGAATGACATTTGGTGATGGCGCGGATATTTTTTATCCTCTTACCTCACTAGGTGTTGGTGCTCACGAAATTAGTCACGGGTTCACTCAACAACATTCGAATCTTGAATATTTTGAGCAATCAGGCGGTATGAATGAAGCGTTCTCAGATATGGCTGCTCAAGCTGCTGAACTTTATTCTTACGGCAAAAATAGCTGGCAAATTGGACCTGAAATTTTCAAAGCCCCAAATGAAGCATTGCGTTACATGGATCAACCAAGTAAAGATTGTCATGGCAGCAATCCAGGCGATTGGTGTTCTATTGATGATGAAAGTGAATACTACAATGGCCTCGATGTGCATTTTAGTAGTGGCGTTTACAATCACTTCTTCTATGCGCTGGGCACAACCCAAGGTTGGGATGCTAAAAAAGCATTTGATGTCATGGTACATGCTAATGCCCACTATTGGACACCGTATGAAACATTTGATAGCGGTGCTTGTGGTGTGATTTCTGCAGCTAAAGACCTTGGATATAGCGTGGATGATGTTAAGAGCGCATTTGATGTTGTTAAAGTTGATTACAGCGCTTGCTAAGCAGCTTGATTATCAGCTTTAGCTATCAGTTGAGTCATTAGTAACCGAAGGAGTTTCCGTTGCACACGGGGCTCCTTTCTGTTTTTATTCGCAATAAATCGCGATACAATATGCCCGCAACAAAGCAATATAGCGGCCGCTTAAATTTGGCCAGAAAAATTCTGTTAATGGGGCTGAGCGAAAGGGAGGGCTCCCACCGCGCGCAGCTTGCGAGCACGGTGGGATACCCGAAGCGATGGGGCCCTGTTAACAGAATTTTTCTGGCCAAATTTAAGCAGCTGCGGTAAAGCTAACAACGGAATTTTTGCGGGTGTAGTTCAATGGTAGAACGGGAGCTTCCCAAGCTCTTAACGTGGGTTCGATTCCCATCACCCGCTGAATCAACAAGAAGGACTCGAGAGAGAAAGGAGGTCTTTTATGAAATTTTTACGAATCAGTTTTGCGATCATCGTTTTATTAATCGTAATATGTATTGTTGCGATGGCATCTCTGGTCATGTTTATCGATTTAAATAAATTAAAACCTGTTTTGGCAGATGAAGTACAGAAAAGAACGGGTTATATATTAACTGTTGATGGTGACTTATCTTGGTCCTTTTATCCGCGTTTAAGTGTCAGCATCAAACATATGTCATTGCGTGAACCTAACCAGACACAACCCTTTATTGATTTAAATAATATTAAAATGGCAGCTAAATTATCGATATTATTAAGTGCTGGAAAAAACCCAACGGGTTATTTGTATATTGATCAAGTGCATTTAGGACATCTCAATGTTAGTCATGTGAGCGTCGATTTGCATTGGCAAAATAAAGTGTTGACATTGCAACCTATCAACGCGGCAGTTTATCAAGGAACACTCGCTGGTATTGCGCACGGACGTTTTGATGATGGCGCGCCGCAATGGGATTGGGATGTCACCTTCGAAAATATCCAATTACAGCCTGTTTTGGCTGATTTAAATCCAGGTAGCAAATTGAAACTTTCAGGCCTTGGTCAATTGAAACTCACGATGTCGACACAAGGAAAAGATAGAGCATCCATGATGAATCATTTGAATGGTTCTAGTGAAATCAAAATAACCAAAGGTGCAATTGATGGGATTAATATTAATTATTTAATTCAAACAGCGAATGCAGTTATCAATAAACAATCTTTGCCTTCACCAGATAATCTGCAACAAACGGCATTTGATGAAATGAGTGGAACAGCTATTGTTAAACAAGGTGTTGCAACTAATCATTTTGTTTTACTTGCACCTGGTTTTACGGCCAATGCAGATGGTTCATTGAATCTCAATAACAACACCATAGATATGAATTTAAATGTGAAACCATTGCAAAATAATACTCCCGCTCAAGCAGGCAAAGAATGGACTGTGCCTATTTTGGTGCAAGGTGATCTTACTCATCCCAGTATTAATTTAGATATGAGTAATATTCGCGGAATGATTATTAAACAAGAAATTGATAAGGTAAAAGAAAAAGCACGTCAAATAATTAAGGAACATTTATCTGGTAAAACAGCGACGTTCTTGCAAAATTTATTAAATGGATAGTTTGTGCGTATCATCACAATTAATTTAAATGGAATTCGTTCCGCAGCTAAAAAGGGTTTGTTTGATTGGCTAAGACATGAAGATGCCGATGTCATTTGTATGCAAGAATTAAAGGCGCAAGATGCCGACTTGCAACAATCTCATTTATTTCTTGAAGGATATCATGCTTATTTCCATTGCGCAGATCAAAAAGGATATAGTGGTGTTGGTATTTATTCACGATATGAACCACAAGAAATTAAAAAGGGATTGGGATGGCAAGTAGCAGATCAAGAAGGTCGTTATATCGCAATTAAATTAGGAAATTTGTGGATTGCATCACTTTACATGCCATCTGGTACATCGGGTGAGTTACGCCAAGCGATCAAATTTGATTTTTTAGATCGATATGAGCAGCATTTAAAAAATCAATTGGAAGATGAATGGATTATTTGCGGTGATTTAAACATCGCGCACAAACAAATCGATTTAAAAAATTGGCGTGGTAATCAAAAACATTCTGGTTTTTTACCAGAAGAACGCGCATGGATGGACAAATTATTAGGTGAGATGCAATATATTGATGCTTTTCGTGAAGTGAACCAAGAAGCAGATCAATATACTTGGTGGTCACATCGTGGACGCGCATGGGAAAAAAATGTAGGATGGCGCATTGACTATCAAATCATCACTCCGGGGTTAAAGCCTACAATTAAATCAGCAAAAATCTATAAGCAACAAAGGTTTTCTGATCATGCGCCTTTGACAATAGAGTATGATATTGTTTTGATGCGCAATTTGTAATACTGACATTAATTAATAATATGTTAAGTTCGAACGTCTAAACTAAAATAATAGGATTTATCAGTGAGGTAAGCATGCCGATCAATACTCCGATCAATACATTCTCAAACATGTATACGACAGCAATTGGCCAAGAAGGATTAGCCAAATTGTTGGATCAATTTTTGGAGCAAAAACAATTAGGATTGTTATTGGATCCAGAACAATATATTAAATATGTCAATGGTGATGCTGAAGCGTTAATCAAAATTGACATGAGCACAGAACCATTTCATTTTTGGTGCTATGACTATGTGCATGGTCGTCCCATGCTTTCAGTGACTAATATTTTATTGGATTTTGCTTGGAATAAAGGTGGGGAAAAAGAAGCTTATTTATCGACATTATCTTCCAGAGAAAACATTGACCTTGATCAAACGTATGAACAGTGGAAACAAAATAAATTTTCTTGGTTAAGTGATATTGGAAAAGAAAATCGTGAAAAAGAACAAGCTCCTTTTCTAAATGGCGGTAGTTGGGTGTTATCGAAAGAACCCTTTAATGTTAAAAGCAAAAGCGAAGCATTTGACGATGCGATTGAATTATTAAAATCTAAACAGGTAGAAAAAGATCAGGTGGTTCAAAGACAAGAACAACAAGTAACTAAACGAGGGCAAGACGCTGTTAATGAATTAGTGGCATCAGCCTGGCGTTTTTTCAAGAGCTCGCCTTCTCCATCGAAAAATATTAAAATTGAAGAAAATGAAAATCTTGATCAAAAACAGAGTCGATCAAAAACACCTTGATAAAGGTGTTGTTACGTAAATCGAAATTTACACAGAAAAATGTCGAACTGTTCCCTCTCCTCCCATAAAATGGGAGGAGAGGGTTAGGGAGAGGAGGGTGTTGAACAACAGCGCCCCCTCGATAACTAGCTGAATTAAAAACATATTTTTATTTAACTACTTAATAGTATATTAATTCTTTTGTGGGATAATAACTTACATATTCTAACTGAAAGAGTAGCTAAAAAATGAGCTTAGATCGTCGTGATGAAAGCGTAAAAGAACCGGCAATTGATGATGGCAATTGTGCCTTGCATGCTTTTATTTTATCTTTCACTCAATCATCTAATTTGGAAGCATTTGAACGAGCGCTGAGACGGGATAAAGAACGTCAAAAAGAACTCAAGATTTTGATTAGCGTGGCCGCTGCTGCACTTGAATGTGAAAATAATTGGTTGGCGCTTAAAGCAAAAATACAATTTCTTAGAGGAAAAGGCGAGAGTGGAAAAAAAGAATTACAAAGAAAGCTTATGCCTATTATGCGTGACTTGGCTGTTTCCGAACTTGAAAAAGATATTGAGTTTCCTAGAGACGCTTTAGAAAGTCTTAAAGCGGCATATGATGATTATGTTACGCTTCAACAAAATCCTTCTGCTCATATACTTCGTCCTGATGATATATATCAACGTCATGCTTTTATTAATAAAAAATTTGAAGTAATATTTAATCAAAATAGAGATGGAACAGGAAAAGTAAATGAAGAAAATGCTATTCGTGAATTATCTCGATGGTGGCTGAGAGAGGGTGGTTGTTCTCAATTTTTTAGAGAAATGAGAAAGCCAGGGACATGGGCTGGCGATGCTGAATTGTCTCAATTAGCTCGTTGCTTAAAAGTTAATTTATTTATCAATAATCATTGTCATCATGATACAAGGCAATCAAATGCACCAGCTATTAAATTGATACATAATGTTCAAGTTGGTCATTATGATAGTACGATTCTGCAGTCGGAGTTAAAGTCAGAAGTAACACCAGTAACTGCTGCTACAACTGCAACTGAAACTACAACCACAACTACGACAACATCGCAACCAGTTGTGACAATACCAGCAAACCCAGTAAGTCCAGTCGTATCAAGACCAATTTCCACATCAGGAATATCAGAAATAGAAGCAGCAACTTTCCGTTTATTTCAAGATACCAAATTAGAAACAAAGGGTGAATGGAATGAAACTAATCCACTGGTTCAAGCAGCAATTGAACAATCAAATCATGGATATCAAGGTTATGAAGTGCGAGTTAATCACAAATTAGTCGCAAAATTCCAAGTGACTAATGAAACATTGGTTGCATTAGATGAAGAATATGCAAGACATCTGCAAAATGAAGAATATCGCTTATTCAAAAAAGAACAACGAAAACAAATTAAGAGCGAAGAATTTACAAGAAAATTGCAGCAAACTGAATCTAAATTTTATCGTCGATAATTATTTCTTTATTTAACTCGCACGATCATGATAGATGACATGAACGCGATTTAATTTAACTGTTTTTTTTGCTTTCCAGAGCTCGTAATTTGCTTGTATTTGCATCCAACTTTCTGGTGTTCTACCGAACGCTTTAGAAAGCTTTAATGCCATCTCGGGCGACAAATCAGCTTCACCATTGATAAGTCGTGAAAATGTCGAAGGCGCAACGTCTAGATTAAGAGCTGCCTTTCTTAAACTTATATTTAATGGATCAATATAAGTTTCCTTTATAAACTCTCCTGGATGTGGTGGATTATGTTGTATTGTCATTATCTAGCGCGCTTAATTGCATTCTTAATTTTTTTCGGTGCTTAGTTTGGATACCAGAGCAGTTTCCTTTTTCAAAGAAAAGCTTAATGCCCTTATGTTTAAACGATTTTATCATTTCCTAAGTATAGCGTGTTGCGCACTACGAATCAATCCCATTGTGTGAGGTTCTACTTCTTCGTCTTTTGCGAACCCTTATCTTCAAATTCTCTAAAAGTACCGCGATTAGCTAATGTTGCCTCTGCGACTGTCGCAGAAATCACATGATTTTCAATCAAATTATTTAAAGATTGATTCAAGGTACACATCCCAATATCACCACTCGTTTGAATCGTTGACTCCATATATCCTGGCATATCTTTGCGAATATAATGACGAATAGCAGGTGTCGATAACATCACTTCAAAAGCAGCGGTGCGACCTTTGTTAATTGTTTTAACTAACGTTTGGCAAATCACGGCCTGTAATGTTTCTGATAACATATTTCGAACGATAACATTTTCTTCTAACGGACACATATCGACAAATCGATTAATAGCAAGCGGGGCAGATGAGGCGTGTAGTGTCGCAAAAACTAAATGTCCTGTTTCTGCCGCCGTCAATGCAAGTTGCATGGTTTCAAAATCGCGTAATTCTCCTAATAAAACGACATCCGGATCTTGTCTTAATGATGCGCGTAACGCAGCAGCAAAACTATGCGTTTCGCGTCCTACTTGTAATTGCTTGATCACACTTTTTTTATTGTGATGAATATATTCAATAGGATCTTCAATGGTAATAATATGAGAGGATTGATAGGTATTAATTTGATTGATCATGGAGGCAAGCGTTGTTGTTTTGCCTGAACCGGTAGGTCCTGTGACGAGAATTAAACCATGTGACAAACCCAGTAAAGAACCGATCACAGGGGGCAATCCTAATTCTAAACAACTCGGAATATGTCGTGGTAAAATACGAAACACCGCTGCAACACCCTCTCTCACATGCAGCATACTAATACGAAAATCACCGAGCTCAGCGATGGAAAGCGCCATTTCTAAACCTAATTCTTCGTTAAAACGTTGTTGTTGTTCTGTCGTCATGAAATTAAATAACAAATGTTTTATTTCATTGGAAGAAAGAGGTTTGATTTCGGTGATTTCTTTTAATACACCATCTATGCGTAATAGTGGCCTGACACCAGGATGTAAGTGTAAGTCAGAGGCATTTCTTTTTACACCCATTTCTAATAATTTATCTATACTTTCAACGCTCATAGTGAGTTCTTCTTAGTTTTGTTTTAATGGATTAAGACGCAAAAAAAAGCGTCTAATCTATGCTGACATTATACCGTATTTCTATTACTTTGAGCAGTTGTCATCTTGGGTGTATGGTTGTCATCCTGAGGCCTGCGAAAGCAGGTCGAAGGATCACTTGCAAGTATTATGACGCATTTTAGTGATCCTTCGACCTGCTTTCGCAGGCCTCAGGATGACAACTAAGCTACGCCTCTACCTCAACCTCCTTTCCTCCTTCGATTTTTTTCGCGCGCGCCGAATCACTTCATCCATCATTCGGAACGGATAAATCAATTTCCACGAAATAGAGCGTTGAACGCGCTGTAAACTTTTTTCTGCTGTTTGTCGTTGTTTCATTTGTTCTTGAATCCACTCATAAAGTGGATACGCTTTAGTAAATTCATTTTTAATATGCTGCCATGCAAATTGAAATTCCACGCTGTCAAATGTAAATTTATCTTGTGCGAGAGATAATAATAATTCATATACTTGTAAACAAAGCGGTACCACACGCAAAGCAGAATGGTTTTTTAATGCATTTAAATCTGCGACATGATGGCTTAATGATTTATCTAAAAATGTTTGTTGGTAGTGAAGCACATCCGTTGGTGATAAAGCAAAAGGCAATTCGAACGCAGAGTGTATACGTATTAATTGTGCATCTGCATTTTCTAACATGGCTTCATAACTCACCACAATACGTTTTTTATGATGCGTTCCTTCAATTGCTGCAAATGAATGGATGAGCCACAATATCATCCCCGTTTCTAAATCTAATTTTGCAAATTGTTGGTTAGAATAAGCTACCGCTAAGGGATTTCGGAGCGCAATGACATAATGATCATTAACTTGCAAAGCATCAAATACATTTAGCCAAAAAGGTAAAATGGTTGTGGTGCGCGGGTCTTTAAATCCCCAGTAATCTGTTTTTTTCAATCGTTCTTGTAATAACTGAATAGCATAGGTTTTAAAATTTTTTAATAAAGGTTGATCATCAATGCTAGCCTGTTTTAACGAGCCAACTGTCATCCAAGGATCATTCAACGCATGAGAAACGCCGCGATTAATTTTATAAAGAATATCGGCATCTTCAAAAAATCCTTTTGGATTTTTCTTGTTGCCTGGTAATAATTTTTCACCTAAATCAATCCCTAATGTCTGTAGCGAACGTGCAATAGCGCTCGTGCCGCTTCTTGAAATACCTAATACTACAAATATATTTTTTTTGTTTGTATTCACAATATCCATCCTAATAATTTAATTTGTTTAATTAAAAATTCTATTGCTGATTCAGGTGTAACTGAAGAAGTATCAATTTCTATGGCCGGTGAATTTGGTACTTCATAAGGATCACTAATACCAGTAAATTGCTGAATGGATCCTTCTCTTGCTTTTTTATATAATCCTTTTCTATCGCGTGATTCGCAAATTGTTAATGGTGTTGCGACATACACTTCAATAAATCCCCCTTCTGCACTAATCATTTCTTTAACTTTATTTCTCGCGCTGGCAAATGGCGCGACTAAAGCGCAAATGACAATGCCGCCATGTTTTGTAATTTCTTTTGCAACAAATCCTACACGCGTAATATTTGTTTCTCTATCTTGTTGACTAAATCCCAAACCTTGTGACAAATGCGTGCGAATCACATCGCCATCTAATAAAGTCACTTGTCTATTTGTCATTTCTCTTAATTTAAGTGATAAAGCATTCGCGAGCGTTGATTTCCCTGAACTGGGTAAGCCTGTTAAAAAAACGGTAAATCCTTGTTGATGTTTAGGGGGATGAGCTTTTCGTAATTCTTCTATCACGGCGGGATAAGAAAACCATTCAGGAATTTCTTGATTACTTCGTAAACGATGACGTAATTCTGTGCCAGAAATCGTAGCAGGTGTTTCATCTGTTGAAAAAGATTCGATCGATAAATAACGTGATTGCCGCATGCTATATCCCATTTCTTGAAATGGAACAATCGTGATACCTAATTGTGATTGATGTGATAACGCTAATGTTTGCGCGGCATAGGGCGGATAAAAATCTTTGCCTGATTTATCTTTGCCAGGACCTGCATGATCACGTCCCACAATAAAATGCGTGCAACCATAATTTTTACGAATAATGGCGTGCCATAAAGCTTCTTTCGGGCCTGCCATGCGCATGGCCAAAGGTAATAGACTTAAACAAGCTGTGTGTGTGTCATATGTTTTTAAAATATGTTCGTAGCAACGTACACGTAAATAATATTCGATATCACCTGGTTTTGTCATCCCAACAACGGGATGAATTAATAATTTTCCACCGGTTTGTTCGATAGCGCGTAAAGTTAATTCTTGATGTGCTCTGTGCATGGGATTTCGTGTTTGAAAGGCAATAATTTTTTCCCATCCACGTTCATGAAATAATTTTTTTAATGTTGAAGGCGTGTAACGCAAATGATTAAAGTCATAATGATGTGGTAAGGTAACGCTTGATAATGGCCCGCTGATATAAATTTGTTTGACATGATGATAAAGATAAGACACGCCAGGATGCGTTTCGTCTTCCGTATTAAACACAGCTAGTGCTTCACGCTGTTTGTCAACTTTCCACATCTCATCAATTTTTAATGTCGCAAGCAATAAACCTTCTGCATCGTGCAGCGAAATTATTTCACCTGATGATAAGTTATCAGCAAATGATTCATCAATATCTAGTGTGATGGGAATAGGCCAACATGTTCCATCATGCAATTGCATTTTATGGAGTACATTATCATAATCTTTTTTATTCATGAAGCGATTAAGTGGGGAAAAGCCTCCATTTAAAATTAATTCTAAATCACATAGCTGACGCTGGGTTAATGTTAGTGACGCCATTTTCATCATGACTTTCTTCCTTTCCTGTTATGATATGAGATAGCTCATAACATTGTTGTCGAATTTCAGGTACAGCACTGACTTCCCATAACGTTCCACGTCTTAATGATCCTAACGTGTAGATGCGTGTACTTGATTGTAAAGAAATCAACAATCCTAATTTTAGTGTGTCTAGATGTGCAATGTTTTTTTCTAACAATGAATGAATTAATGGGGATGGATTTGATGTGAGATTTAGTGCAGGTCCCATGCAATTAATTATCCATTTTGCATCTATTTTGATAGATTGATGTGTGTTTCTTAATTGAATTGTAGCTTGATGATTTTCAACTTTGATGACGCGTCCTGCCATCACATTTAATTGATTTGCATCACACAATTGTTGAAGCAAATCTGAAATGCCATGATGTACACGATGACGGTGTACATTCCAATAAGGTAAAGCGTGACGAATAAAACGTTTTTTATCTGCTTCAGTTGCGCGCATCCACCAAGCGGGAATATGCTGACGAATCGCACTGATTAAACTACGCCAATCATTTAATTCCTTACTTTCATCACGCAAAAACTTCATCAGTTCGCGTAATGTCGTCGGCAAAATATCAGCGGAAAATGAATCTATTTTTTGATGTGGCTGATGAGGGAGCGGCAATAAACCATGGCGTGAAACGGCATGAATCGGGCCGCGATGTTGTTGATGATGCAAGGTTAACACGGTGTCAATCATACTTAATCCTGTGCCGACGATTAAAACAGGATCATCTTGGGGGATGTGATTGGGTGCGGTGTAATCCCATGGATTTAAAATGCAATTCGATGATGAAACAGAAAAAGGAAATGAAATAGGTTCTTGATTACCTAATGCTAATATCACTTTATCGACATGAATCTGTTTTTGGTTTGCTAAGACAATAACAACATGATCTGAATGAGGAATGAGATCGATGACTTCACTGGGTTCTAATGTTAATTGATGTGTATTATCTTGTTTGATTGTTTGCAGCAAACTTTGCAAATATTCTCGATAAAGACAACGCGGAATAAATTGCTCTGAAAGTGGTAATGCGGCATCTAATGTGGTTTCTAATAAAGGATGCGGTTTTTTTGATTGTAGCCAAGAAACAAAATGGGCAGGATCATCTTCAAATGCACCCATATCTTTTGCGCATACATTTAATAAGTGATAATCAAATGGCGTGCGATACGCAGGGCCTGCCGCAAATTCGCCTGTTTTGTCGAACAAATGAATATGTAAAGGAGAAGAAGCGGCGCGATGACAAGCCGCAGCAAGAGCGGTCCCTGCAAAACCCGCACCAATAATCGCAATATGTAAAAATCGGTTTTTTTCTGTCACGTCTTTTCAGTCACATCAATGTTGAGTTTTTATTTGTTGAGTGAGGCATAAATTATCATGAGATTGAATTTTTGTCAGTAATAACCTAATAAAGCCTTGTTTTTGCGAAGAGAATTAAGGTTTGTCGGTACGAGGAAGATTGTGTCATTGTGAGGAAAATGAAGGTTTGTCGCTACGAAAATGATTGTTGTTGCGAGGAGCATAGCAAAACTATTCCCTCTCCTCCCATTTTATGGGAGGAGAGGGTTAGGGAGAGGAGGGTTTTGAGCACGTCAACCTCCCCTCCCTAACCCTCCCCTCCAGCGTTCGCTGGAGGGGAGGGAACAGCTTTGTGATGTTCCTCGCAACGATGCAGTTTAATTTAAAAACCAATTTATCAGGCTAACAAATTTATTGTGATTTTTATCAGCAATAGTATACTAATCTTGCTAAAATTATTTAAACTTTAGTGTGATATCTAACCTTCTTTTTGAGTCTTTTTTACTCAAAACCCAAAAAATATTTTTAATAATTTTTCTATATATTGCATCTACAACATATGAACATTTATCGCGAAATCTCTACGCACATACGCTCATTTCCTACAACCTTTTGGGTTGTGATTGCTGCAACGTTAATGAACCAAGCAGGCAATATGGCATTGGTTTTTTTAATTGTTTATTTACATGAAGCATTAAAATTCAGTCTAGGTTACGCTTCTTTTGGTTTCGCTACGTTTAGCTCATGTATGTTAATTTCCGGCATTGTTGGCGGCGGCATCATCGATCGTTTTGGTCCAGCACGCGTCATTGTTTGTTCTCTCTTTGCAAATGGTTTAGTGTTGATGACGTTTCCTTTTTTACATCAATACATCATTGTGTTGATTGCGTGTATGTGTTGGGGTTTTTGTTTTGGATTATATCGGCCTGCTTCGCAAACCTTGGTTTCACATTTATCTTTGCCTGGACTTCACAAAATTACTTTTTCTGTTTATCGATTAGCGATTAATCTTGGCATGAGTATTGGGCCGGCGGTTGGCGGTTATCTTGCTTATCATTCTTTTTCTGCGATTTTCTTTGCAAATGGTATCGCAAACATATTAGCTGTCACGATATTTTTCTTTGGCTTATTTAAAACACCTTGGTTTTATTCAACTGTTGAATCAACGAAAAAAGGATTAAGTCTCAAATGGCTTAAATATGACATGGCTTTGCGCGTTTTTGTTTTAGGGATGGTGCCAGTTTCTATTGTTTTTTTCCAGCATGAATCAACGCTCGCTGTTTTTCTGAGTCAGAACTTGGGTTTTTCATTAGGATTTTACGGCATATTGTTCACGATCAATACCTTGTTAATTGTTTTTTGTGAATTACCCTTGAATGTTGCAACGATTAATTGGACTTATCGCACGAACTTTGTGCTCGGTAGTTTCTTTATTACGATGGGATTTGCAGGATTATTATTCGCAACAAAAGAATGGCATGTGATTTTACTCACGATTAGTTGGACTATCGGTGAAATGATTTTATATCCTGCTGCGAGTAGTTATATCACTGAAATTGCACCAGAAAATGTACGCGGCACTTATATGTCATTATTTGCAACAGCGTCTAATACGGGCATGTTAATTGGCCCATTTGGCGGCGCATTAATTATGGAACGATTCGGTGCGCATGGTTTGTGGTTTGCGTGTGGTGTGATGGGTGTGATTTCGATGTCGATTTATTATTGGTTTTTACCCGCTCCCTCTCCTCCCACTTTATCTTAAGAAAAGGAGCGCTCCCTCTCCTCCCACGTTTTTTGTGGGAGGAGAGGGTGGGGGAGAGGAGGGTTGCTCTTAATACTTATTTATGAATATTTCTGTATAATATTGGTAATTTAGATCAAAATTAATACAATATATGAGGGGGAGTAAAATGCGACGCCGACATAATCCACCGACAACACTAACAACCTCCACTACCCCTCCGCCTAAACGCCGAAAAACGCACAGCAAGGAAAAAATAACTGAGGATAATATCAACCTATCTGATCTCTTTGGCGAACTTCCAAACCATTTGATTTGGCCTTCTATTCTTTCTTATTTGACCATCAATGATTTCGATTCGCTCGCGCAAGTATCAAAATCAACACATGCCGAATTAAGTGATTTTATAAAACTATGGCAAGATTTTGCCATAAAATTTCACATTCCTTTATCTCGATATAAACCTGATGTCTATTCTAATCATCGCCATCACTTTTGGCATGAAGCTTCTCGGCAACGTGACATTGTTATTGAGCAAACTTGTCGACAACTTGATATTGTTACTCGGGATAAAGAAAATGCTTCACAACTTTCTAATTTGAGAATGGATTTTCAAAATAAAACATCTCAATTATTATGTTTTATTTTATTAGAAAATGACGGCGCTCATTTTGAAAATTTAATTACACAAAATAAATTTTCACTTGACTCATTAGATATAAAAATTAATGCATATTTATTTAAATGGATAAGTCATTTTTGTTCTGAGAATTTTATTAGAGATTCATATACAAAAATTAAAAAAAATCCAGACTATTCTACGTTGTTAAGAGGTGAGCAATTATCTTATGCCATGAGTATGTCTGATGATGTTGGTGAGTATTTTAATATTTTCAAATTATTGGTATGTCAAGAGAAGCAAGTTTTTAATGGTTTAACTTTTGAATATAAGAATATTTTGAACGACTATTTAAATGATTATATATCTCGATTTAAAAAATATAATGATCAAAAGAAATTAGATGAAATATATAAAAATTTAATTGAAATGCAAAAAAGTGGGTACTACCATCATCCGCACTCCCAGAAATCACATCATTATGTAACTTATCCTTCATTATATTTAGCCATTCTTTGTCATCAATCAGAAGCTGTTTTTGCTGAATTAATGGAACATCAAGATCCTTTTTATGTTCATCCGCGCGCAGGTTCATTGTTTCATTTTGCGATAAAAAAACAAAACTGGAATTTTATTCAATATATTATTAATCATAGACGTGAAATATGTACTAAATTATTTTGTGAAATAAAAGATAGTGATCATTCTGTGGGAAAAACAGCGCTTGAAACTCTTACCTTTTCTTCTCAACAAATTAATTTAAATATGTTAGAAAATTTTCTTGGCGCATGTGATGCCAATGATTCTCTTATGAATTCAATTTTGCGCTTCGTTGATACTTTTGCTATGCAGCCTTCTGAATATAACAAACAAGTTTTGTTACTTTTATGTAAATACCAAAAAGTGGGATTGGGTGAAGTATTGTATAAAACAGCAAGTAGTCAAAGCGTCGGTAAATCGCTTGCCATTAAATATTTATCCGAACTTGTTTTAGAAAATACACATCATATTGATGAAGCTACTTTGGTATTAATAAAATTTATTATGAATGAAATAAATAATAATTCATTATTGAAGCAAGATTTGATGTTTGCCATGATGGATGGTGTCAAGGGTAATGAAGCAAAAATATTGGACATATTAAAAGAGGTAACGGATGTTTTAGATAAGAAACAACGTTTTTTGAACCTCGATAAAATTAAAAGTTTTTTACAAGAAATGATTCAGATTAATAAACAAACATCAAATCAATATCCTATTGGAGGACTTTGGGCTGCAATTCCAATGGTTCCAGGTGCTTCAACACCACAAATGCGAATAACGCAATGGAGTCAATTTATGCTGCAACAATTAGGATGTTCTGAGCCAAAAGCAGTAATTCAACTTCGTCAGTAATCATTCTTCTTGTGATATAATTAAAATATAATAAGAAATAAACGAGGGATGAACCGTATGTTAAGTCGTACTGAAGCATTAGATATTATTCATGCCGTGGGAAAAGAAAAAGGTGAAGATCTTATTCGCCGATTTACCTATTATCTTGAACGTATACCAAATACCATGAGTCAAAAACAATCTTCTGTCATGGATGAAATTAATCATGAAGTTAAATTCATGGCGCGTGCTGTGATGAGAGATCCTGATCCCAAAGTGTTAGAAATGCTTTATGCAATACATGGCAAATTAAAAAAAATATTTTTGAATCAGTCTAATGCAGATCTTGAATTTATTTTATCACATGAGAAATTCGGAAGAGGTGGATTTCAAGATGCACAGCAATTAAAGCTTTTTTTGGAGGCAAATCCTTCCGATATTCAACTAAGTCGTCTTCTTACTGGCATTGAAAATTTTTTAACTTGTATTAGCTATTGTAGAATTACGATGAAGTCTATAACAGAAGATGAACCACAATATAAAATAAAAGTACTTGTTATGGATTTATTACCTGATGTCATACCGCATATTTCAACAGCTTATGTTGATCGTAATGAAGATACTTCAGAATTTGATTCGTCAACAGTTGTTGAAAATATTCTATTTCCCGATATCTCAGAAGCATCAGGTGAAGATGTGCCAAAGCTTTCATCAGAAAAACTTGATGGAAGATCCTTTCGGATTGAAACAGAACAGGGAAAATTGACATTTCCAGGCGCATCGCTCGAAAGTAACATTCCTGTGATAGGGCATGTCTCTGGTACTCAGCCTACGGTATTTTCATTAATTGAACGATTATTATCTGATGGTGGTGATAAGGTGGATGCTGTCTTGCAAACAGATGAGGATTATAAAAAATTAACCGGCGCTTTATTTGCGGCAACTTATTTGCGAGCTGCATTTCATACACCAGCAGAAGTTTATGCAGGATATAAGTTTTATATGGCTGTTAAAAAGAATCAAAAGGTGGAGGATATTGAACAACTTCAACCTCGGGAAGCATTTATCGGCGGCTTAGAATTATTATCTTCCGCGGCAAATGGGGATGGAAAATATGGACTAAATAAAAATATTTCGTTAAAAACAGCGATTGAGACAGTTTCTTTGGATTTAAGCAATAAAGTTGGCAATAAACAAGTCGGTGAAAAATCAAGCAGACCAAAATTGAAGTAAAATAATTCTTAGGGTCGGTAATGGCGCTCTTTGTAGGATGGCGAGCCGTGAGCGTACCTTCTCTTATAATTCGCTAGGTTGCTTCTCTTCGTCATTTACCGTAAACGAAGATCCACACCCACACGTTGTTTTTGCATTGGGATTACGAATAATAAATTGTTCGCCTTCGATATCTTCTTGGTAATCAATTTCTGCGCCAGCCAAATATTGAAAGCTTAACGCATCGACTAAAAGTTGCACGGTTCCAGGCGGAATGATTTTGGTGATAACGGTGTCATCAGGTTGAATGATTTCATCGAAAGTAAATCCATATTGAAAACCTGAACAACCGCCACCTGTTACATAAGCGCGTAATTTTAATTCAGGACGACCTTCTTCTTGAATGAGTTCCCAAACTTTTGTCGCGGCCCTGTCAGTGAAATTGATAGGAGGTTTGGCGTCAACGAGGTCGATCGATGGCGCAGATTTGGCCAAGTTGATCGTTAGTGTAGGTTCTGACATGGGCACCTCATTTGTTTATTAGCATATATTTATTAGCATAATTATTTTACAATGCAAACTGATTGTTAAATGCTAATAATAACTCATTCTAGCTTTTTATTATATTACAAGTAACATCAGGTTAAGAAGGATCGTCGTTTGCGATGAAATAAAATTCCGTCGTTGCGAGGAGCATGCGTAGCATGCGACGAAGCAATCCAATTTAGGAGATTTTTTATGCTATGGGTCAAAGCCTTCCACATTATTTTCATGGTGACATGGTTCGCAGGATTATTTTATTTGCCGCGATTATTTGTTTATCACGCTTCTGCCACTGACACCATCAGTTTACAACGTTTTAAAATCATGGAAAAAAAATTATATTATTACATCACCACACCCGGTGCTATTCTCACGATTTTATTCGGCATTTGGTTAATCAGTTTTAATTTTCACGGTTACATGAGCATGGGATGG
>Ga0207140_1026_pt1 | contig 32502 bp, 23 predicted proteins | sample Alteio_BWMinHeat_4_FD_153528 | JGI IMG/M metagenome (GOLD analysis project Ga0207140, IMG submission 153528) | Enriched cells from forest soil in Barre Woods Harvard Forest LTER site, Petersham, Massachusetts, United States -... | ecosystem: Environmental > Terrestrial > Soil > Temperate forest >... | reverse complement strand
GATTTTTGATTGGGATTCTGGTTCGCATGTTGAGATTATTACATATTTACTCACGAAAACCGATAACCAATATCCAAAACCAGCCATAGGTAGGTTGGGCTGAGGCCTGCGAAAGCAGGTTGAAGCCCAGCATGATAGATTTATGAAAACCGATAACCAATATCCAAAACCAATGGCGCTGTAATGCCAGAGTTATGGCCAGATAAATGTGCATTTGAATAATGAACGGCATGTATTCCAATGGATACTTTTTTATTGCCTAATAAAGCGCCTATGCCAAACCTATCTTGAAAAGAAAAATGCATGCCTAAATTACGACTATCAAGGCGGGTGTGATTGAGGTAAGCAAGACCAATGCTTAAGTCTAAATAGGGTAAAAATGGTCCGCGTCTTTTGAAGGTATAACGTATCACGGGAGCGATTGAATAGATATTCACCGTGGTGTAGTAAGGCGTATTATTGACCCAAAAATGAGAAAATCCACCATCAAAATAGACATCAAATTGACGCCATTGGTAGCGATTGGGATCGTAATTTAGCATTAATTGAAAGCCATGTAAGGTGGGTGGTTCTTTGCCGGCAGCAACATAAGAAAATTGTGCGCCGTAATGCGGTATGTTACTTGCAATGGCAAGGGGTGGTATGAGCATGAGCAAAACGGGTGTTATACGTAACCGTACTGTCATTAAGCCATCTTCCGTGAAAGCGGTAGTTAATTAGGTTATCACGCCTGGTTTGTGTAGTCACGGTGCCAGGCATTTTAGTTTCGTCGTTGTGAGGAGCAAAACTAAAAACGTTGCTGTTGTTGCGAGGAGCAAAATTAAAACTGTTCCCTCTCCTCCCATAAATGGGAGGAGAGGGTTAGGGAGAGGAGGGAGGTTCATCACCACAATTTTTCGTACACCGTACTTCTGTAAGGAATTTCCTTTTTCATTTCAGTAAATCGATTTTTATTTTTGCTATATTGCGCAGGTTCTATCGCCGTATAACCCAGACCAAGACGATTGCCTTCAATTTGAAATCCTAACGTTGTCAAAATAGTCGGTAAAAAATCAAAATGCACAACATGGTCCGTATTTTTTATTAATTTATTTTGACTGATGATCATATTAAAAATATAGCGTTTGTTTAATTGATTTAATTGATGAGAAACAGTATTGGTCATCGCTAAATGATCACCTACAATAACAATATCCATATTATTTAACCATCCCATTTTTTCGCAATAATGAATTAAATCTGCCAACATATTAGCAGTGCATTCAACAATGCCTTGAAAATTATTGTAACCTTGACGAGCGCATGTTTTACTTAATTGACCCGACACGCCATGTGTGTCAACGGTAAATAGGGTGAGATTAAATGGTTTTCCTGCTTTGACGAGTTCGGCAAGTTTTATTTTTGCTTGTTGAAATAACATATCATCAGGTAATCCCCAATTCGTAGTTGTTTGTGAATTTAAAATTCCTTTTTGTATCCATTCTTCTTTACCTATCATTTCATGATAATGATGATCTTTTAAAAAATGATTGACGCCTGCAAACGTTAAGCTAGGTCCATTCATAAAAATATTTTGATATCCTTTTTTAGCGAGAATATCGCTTAAACAGGTTGCATGGCCTAGGAAGTGTTTTGTTTCTTCGCCTGTGCGATTTCCATTAAAAATCGTTAATAATTTAAGCGGCGTAGCACATTGTGTGGAAACAAAGCCTGCAATACTCCATCCTGTACCAGGCATTTGTTCATATCGATTAAAACTAATATGAGGTGTATTTATTTTTGTGAGTTGTTGTAAAAGATCGCCTCGAAATAAATCGATATTCGAATAAGATGTTTCTAAACTTTCTACATAAATCAGTAATAAATTTTTTGTTTTATTGCTTTTGATATTAACTTGATCGGCAGCAATGTAATGTTTTGCAAAATAATCATCAGAAGTTTGCGATTGTTGTTTGATGTAATTAATGACATCAAATTGTTTAACAACGATAACTGTGCAAATTAATAATAAAATAAAATGAAAATAGGCAGCGAAAAAATGTCGAATTATTTTGGAAGCAAATATTTTTTTGATCGGTTGAGAAAAATAAAAAAAGAGAATGGGTAGATTGATTACGATCAGGGTTAAGACAGCGGGCCAAAAAAGAGACCACTCAAATAATCGTTTGATGAAAATAGAGTCTGCTGTGAAGGCACCTTGCAAGTTAAAATAAAAAGTTGATAACACTTGCTCAATGGTCACTTTGCCAAAAAATTTATCGATGCAAAGCATCAGTCCAATGCAAAAAAAACTGATGAAATAAATGCAAATACGCAGTATTTTTGTGTAAATTTTCATCTTGTCGCTGTCATTTAGGTAAATTTTCGGCTAATTTATCATATTTGGACTTATATTTAAACTTTTTTATTTGATTTGTTGGAAGGTTTTAGCGGGCCTGTCGTCCCGCGGCTTGTCCGCGGGATCCAGAGAAAAATACAAATAGGGTGCCAGGCACTAAAAGAAAATGCTTGATCGTTCACCAATTATTTACATATGCTAGTTATGAAGAGAACGAAGAGGTGAACAATCATGACGACAGGATTTCGAGATAACTTATATCAGTTTCTATCAGACCATATTAATGCATATGGTATGTCACCATCGTTTCGTGAAATCACAGAAGCCATGGGGATTAGTCCACGCTCTAAAAGCTTCATTACGCGGAGTTTAAGAACACTAGAAAAAGAAGGGAAGCTCATTTTAGAAAAAAAAGGGCGGCGGTTGTTAATTAAAATTTCTAATAAACAATTACAATTGCTAGGCCGTATTTCTGCTGGATCGCCGATTGAAGCGATAGAAGATCGTCAATTTATCGATATCAACCAATTGTTTTCAGGCGAAGATCGATGTGCATTGACAGTCAAAGGAGCATCGATGATTGATGAAGGTATTTTAGATGGCGACATGATTATTTATAAAAAATCTGAAATAGCAAAAGAAGGTCAGATTGTTGTTGTGTTAATTGATCAGCATCATGCAACTTTAAAGCGTATTTCATACAAAATAAAAGACATGATTACGTTAATTCCGGCGAACCTTGAATTAAAACCTCGTGTGTATGTGCCAGAAAGAGTCAGTGTACAAGGTGTTTATATTGGTCTAGTTCGTACGCATGTGTAGCGCACGGTGGGACCGCGCAATTATTCTCATCGATATGGATGCGTTTTTCGCTTCTATCGAACAATTAGATCATCCAGCATGGCGCGGCAAACCGATCGCAGTGACTAATGGTGAACAAGGCACTTGTATCATCACCAGTTCTTACGAAGCACGTTTGTATGGCATTAAAACAGGCATGCGAATGAAAGAAGCAAAACAATTGTGTCGATCTTTAATTCAAGTACCAGCGAGACCAAAACGTTACGCAGCCGTATCGCGCTCTATCATGGAAGCACTCATTGCCATTACGCCTGATATGGAAATATTTTCAGTGGACGAAGCTTTTCTTGATGTCACGCGCTGTCAATTATTGCATGGATCGCCAGAAAAAATGGGACGAATGGCGAAAGAATTAATTTTCAATGTATCAGGATTAAATTGTTCTGTTGGTGTCAGCGGTGATAAAACAACAGCAAAATTTGCAGCGAAACAGGGAAAACCCAATGGATTGCTTGTGGTTCCTCCATGGGAAGCAAAAGAAAGATTGCGTTATGTTGAAGTGACACAATTAAGCGGTATTAAATCAGGCATAGGTGGATTTTTAAAAAAACATGGGGCAATAACATGTGGCGAAGTGGAAAATATACCAATCAGTGTTTTAGCTAAACGATTTGGTAATTTAGGTAGACGTATTTGGTATATGTGTCAAGGCGCTGATCCTGATCCTGTTCATACGATAGTGGCAAATCCAAAATCAATGGGACATGGGAAAGTGATGCCGCCTAATACGACCAGCGAAATCGTAATCGAATCTTTTTTGATGCATATGTGCGAAAAATTAGGGGCGAGATTAAGACAACATCAGCTTCATGCGCAGCATTTTTTTGCTGGGATATTAAATTATGATTTGGGATGGCTAGGATCAAAAGGACAAACGATTCAATCAACTAATGATAGCAAGGCTATTTTTCAATTAGCGTTGTTTTTAATTCATCAACATTGGCGTGGTGAACCTGTGAGTCAAATACAAGTGACAGCACTTGATCCTAATGCAGAGGGAATGCAAATCGATTTTTTTGAAAAACCAGATCATAAACGTGTGTTACTTTATAAAACATTAGATGAAATTAACAAGCGCTATGGGGAATTTACGATTGCACCAGCGCCTTTGTTATACCGATCAAAAATGCCGAATGTGATTGCGCCCGCGTGGAAACCACACGGGCATCGTCAGACGGTTTAAAATATTCACGTAGTTTTTTATAGTCATGGAAGTCGGGAGCAGTTATTTTGGCAATGGCTCGCGAGCCTCCGGCTCGCTGCGCTGACTTGCCAAAATAACTCTCCCGACCCCCATGACTGCAAGGTTGTTATGTCATTTGATGTTGGTGAGATACTGCATAACTATGAGTTGATTGACTTTTGAATTTCTTTTCCATTTTGCTGCATGTCTTTTCCGAATCCTTGAACGGTATTTTCACAACCAGCAAGCATTAAACAACTTAAGATAGTGACAAACCATATTAATTTCATGCAAATTATCCTTAAAAATAGTGGGATATGTCATTTTACAATTTTAAGACCGTTTTTTAAAGCCCAACGCATTTAAACGTTCTTCCATCGAAGGATGCGTTGATAAAAGATGATTGACTGAAGTGAAAGATTGAATACCTGTTTCATCAGGATCGAAAATATAAGCCTCGCGTCTCACATTTTCATGCGGTGTTTGTTGATAAAGTCGGGCATATTGATTTTGATTTTGTACATGGTCGTCTTGAATTTTTAATAAGGCGGAAGCGAGTGGTTGATTGGCGCGCATCAATTCGACACAGCCAGCATCTGCCATTAATTCACGTTTGCGGCTGAGATAAAGCAGCATAAAGACACTGATGACAGGTAAAATAAATCTTAAAATTAAAATAATAGCGGCGAGTGAATTTCTCGATTTATTTTCTTCGTCACGAGATGAAAATAATACGCCGCGAAATAAAATATCAATCGCAATAATGCTTAAGTTAGATAATAACGATGCAGTTAAGGTTAGTTTGATATCCATGTGGCGTATGTGACTTAATTCATGCGCCATGACAGCTTGTAATTCATCTCGATTTAATTTCTCCATTAATCCACGCGTGATCGCAACCATCGCAGATTTTTCACTGTAACCACTCGCAAATGCATTCATATAATCAGCATCGATAATAAATACTTTGGGCATGTATCGTAGGCCGGCAGCAATTTTCATTTCTTCAACGACATTATAAAGCTGTTGTTCCGCAGTATTTTGTGCTGTTTCTGGCGTAATTTCATGATATTCCGTACCGAGCAGCATGAGTTTGTCGTATAACGCATAACTAATGAATAATGAAATGCTGGCGATGGCGAGCATAATGAGTGTCGCAATAGGAAATAATCGAAAGGTAATTAACGCAGTAAATAATTGCGGGATGCTTGCTTGAGGATAATGAGCTGATTGTAAAAACATATCAACCAAGAGTCCAATGCCGCAATAAATAAGAAAAAATAAAGTAATGATGATGTACGTTCGAGTATAATTCTGGCGCAAGGTTTTGCGCCAGTTACTGGAGCCGATGGTGTATTGTTGATCTAGGTCGTTTGGCATAGACACTACAACTGCACGGTATATGACTCATTCTCTGCGACTTTATCTGCAGTCAATTGCCAATAAGGAAAATCAAGATTTAATTTGGCAGAAAAAGCAGAGACAACAACATTAGCAGGAAAAGATTTTTTATTCGCATTATACATTTCAATACTATCGTTATAAGATTGTTTTGCATAAGCCAGTTTATTTTCTGTACTCACAATCTCTTCTTGTAATTGCATGACATTCTGATTGGCTTTTAAATCAGGATATTGTTCGAAGACAACATTCAAGCCAGACGCAATTGTTGAAATTTGACTTTCAGCAGCAATGCGGGCTTCTTCATTACCACTGGATTTTGCCTCTTGTGCACGATTACGTAAAGCGACAACATCTTTGAGCGTGGTTTTTTCATAATCCATATATTTTCTGACAACATTAATTAATGATTCAAAGACTTTAAACCGTCGGTCTAATTGGATATCAATTTGTTTTTGATTATTACGGATGGTTTCAATTTGCGCGATCAATCGGTTATACGTCAGAATGATAAACCCAATGATGGCGAGAACAATCAACAGTAGAATAAGAATCATTTAGTTACCCCTCAAAGATAGTCATTTCAGGAAATACATTATCACCCTCAAAAATATAATCTACCCACAAGCTGCTCAAATGATCAAGCAATTGATTTTGCTTTTGCCTTTCATCGATGTGTGAAATATCGATCAATTCAATCGGCTGATCTTGCCATGAACAAGCAAAAACAGCTTTTGTGCGCAATCCCGTTTCAGGGTCAATTTGCCATTGAAGACATTGTGCGCAAACCCCTTTTAACATACATTGCATATTACCATAAACAGACCCAATTATTTTAGGGTCTTTAGGAAAATAAATTTGCACCCATTTTTTACGTGAAGATTGTACTTGACGCAATAAATCAGTATTGCCTATCACAAAAATACGGTCCACATTTTCTAATGGTATGTCAGATTGATGTTGATGATACGCTTGTAACGCAACTTCAATATCATTTCCTTGCAAGGCAATATCTTCTTTACGATGTGTATTCATTTGTCCAGTTTGTGTAAGCCATATGACTTTATTAACGGCATCTTCTAGTTGTGATTGACAATATATTTCATCCGCATTTTTGCTTTGACAAAGATAAATCACATGATTACCTTGCGCTTTCACGTGAGCACCATAACTTCGTACAAAAGCAAAATGAGAAGCTTGGCCAATAATTAAAATCGTTTCATGTGCGCTCGGAATTTTTGCACGTACACCCGTTGGTCCCATGAGTGAAACAGGTTCGCCGACTTGCAATGTTTTACATAATTTTGCTGATGTTGTATTTTCATCGACAATAAAAGTCAGCGTGCCATTCGCATGATCACATTCAGCTGTGACTAATGCTAACGGTTCCATTTGCAATAATGTGTGATTGATATGCGGTGCAAATGTTTCAAAATTTTGTAAACGATAAAATTCGCCGGGTTTAAAATGTTTTGCGGCTAACGGAGCATGAATTATTAATTCTACAATATGATTCGTTCGGCGCGTTATTGTTTTTACGCGCGCAGTAAATAAATCATTCATTTTCTCTGCAAATTGACGATAAGCTTCCTTGTCACCTTCCGTCATTTTATTTTTTAATAAATCGACAATTTTAGGATACGTTTTTAATCCAGAAGCAATGGCTTTCACGACACTGCCGTGAAAAACAGGATGTGTATCACCAATTAAACTGACGCGTTTATCATGTTGATGATAAGAAGTAAAAGGACCGAATTGATCTTCTTTGCAATGTGAAACACCATGCGCAATGGTTAATTCATCATTTAATATTTCATAATGTTGATATTGTAAATTGAGTCGATTAAACGTACCGCGATGTTCAAACTCATAAGCAGTATTTGGTTGTGTACCTGTTGCGACTAAAATAGAACGCGCAGGTAATTTCACTTCATCGGTTGTTGCACGCCATTCATTTTTTTCATCACGTAACCGTTGATGACAAACTAATATTTCAGCATGACCATATTCATTTAATTCAACACGAATGGGTTCTAATCCTTCCGCATAATAAACCCCTTCTTCTAACGCTTTTTTTAATTCTTCATGATTATTGATATAAGCAGGTGATTCTTGCATGCTGCGTCGATAAGCAATCGTGACACCACCGAAACTGTGTATCAGAGAAATAAAATCAGGAACGGTATGATGTTGTTGTGCGCGATCACGTTCTTTTCTGACAGCGCGTCCATGTTGTAAGTATTCATTTAAAATTTCGCGAGAAGTGGAATCTAACTGTTGTTGAATTTTTTCTTCGCCATGTATCGCAGTTAATATTTCATAACGTGTTAATACTTTTTCAACCAGTGTGATGTAATATGCTTGTACTTCTGTTGCAGTATCCACGCCTGTTAATCCGCCGCCAATGACGACAGCAGGTAAACGTATTTGTAAATTGGTGAGGCTACTTGATTTTGCAGCATTACCTAATTGCAACGCCATTAAAAAATCATTGGCTTGACGCATACCTGGCGCAAGACTGCCAGGTAAGGATAAAGCTTTTGGTAAGCCAGCGCCAACAGCCACAACAAAATGATCAAATCCCATTTCCCAAGCATCATTTACAGTAATCGTGCCGCCAAAACGTACACTGCCAAATACTTGAAAATAAGGTCTGCGTTTTAAGCTGAGATAAATTAATTTAAGAAAATTTTTATCCCAACGAACAGTAATGCCATATTCAGCAACGCCGCCAAATCCAGCCATTAAACGTTCGTCTAATGATTCGACTAAATCATGATAGTGATAAATGGGTTGAGTTAATAAATGATCGGGCAAAGGTTCGATTTTTAATCCATCAAATCCAACAACAGCAAAACCTTCTAGTAATAAATGATGTGCAAGTGTAAAACCAGCAGGGCCCATGCCTGCAATCATCACTTTTAATCCATTATAAGATTTGGTGGTCCATTGTGTTTGACGCAGCGGGTTCCAGCGTGTGAGCAAATCATAAATTTCAACACCCCACGGTAAATCCAGTACGTCTGTTAACACGCGTGTTTCGATTTGTGGAATATTGACAGGATCTTGTTTTTGATAAATACATGCTTTCATACAATCATTACAAATACGATGACCGGTTGCAGGACACATGGGATTATCAATCATGACCATGGCGAGTGAAGCTAAGGTGTAACCTTCTTTTTTTAAAAAATTCATTTCTGAAATTTTTTCTTCAAGCGGGCAACCTGTTAGCGTGGTATCAAGCGGATTTTTTTTAAAACCTTGCGCAGGATCGCTTTTTTTAACGGGAAATCCTTTAGAACAAAAATCACCTTCATGATCGTGACAGTAAATGCAGTAATTGATTTGATCTTGCACCTGACGTGCAGACATGCGCGGATCAGTGAGTTTAAAGCCATCGCGTTGACGAAAGTTTGAGGCTGGTGTAATGAGACGATCGTATTTATCTTCTGGAAGCGGATGCGTCGGCACTAAATTTAAATAATCTAAACGCTCAGGGATGAGGAAGCTCGGCCAATCAGCTGTTAATTTTTTTCCTTCGTCAGATGTTAATGCGCGTGTGCACCATGCCACTAATTTTTCAATTTCAGTCGTATGAAGATCGGGTTGTTCAAGATAAGACACACCAAGCAGGGCGACTGCCAATTCAGGATCATCAGTTTGTAAGCCCATGTTGTTGAGTGCATCTTTAAGCCAGATTTGCAGCTCAGAAAAGGGAGGCATTTTGTCGATTTTGTTGATTTCTTTTTTGGCTCGTCGCAAAACAAAATATTTTTTGAAAACAGAGAGTGGATTGAGTGAGGTTGTTTTTACTTGACTGATGGCAAGGGCCTCTTCAATGGTAAAAAAAGAAGCCAGAAATTGCTCTAGAAAAACAGCGCAATTGATTAATAATTCACTGGTTTCGATAGGGGACAATGTGCTCGTGCCAAGGCGATAGGTCAATAAATTAGCATGCCAATCAGGATGTTCTTTAGCTAATGAGGATAAAAAATTGCCATCTAAACGCTCTAGACCTTCCGCGTAGAATAATTCGGCAAAAGTGAAGCCTTTTAATTGTAGATCTGGGTTGGTGATCATGAAGGTATTTTATCATGAAAATGAATTGGGGTCAGGCTTGCGTCATTGCATCTTGATGCAAGATGCAATGACGCAAGCCTGACCCCAATTTGATGTTGAATTTTTATTTTTTACAGCGTACTTTATCTTGCACGTTTTTTAATCTGACTTATTTAACAGTAGGGCTCTTATGAAAAATAAATGGCAATTATTTTTTTTATTATTATTAATTTCTGTACCTGCAGTTTTATTCGCTGCTGACAAACTTATTTTTGCTGTCGATGTCATACGTCATGGAGATAGAACACCAGGGCAAATACTGCCTACGGTTGATTATAAATGGAAAGAAGGTTTGGAGCAGTTAACTGCCCGAGGCATGAAACAAGAATATGAATTAGGCGCTAAGTTTCGTAAGCGATATGTGGATGAAACACATCTTTTACCTGAGCATTATCAACATGGAACGATCTATGTTCGTTCCACAGATTACGAGCGTACACTCATGAGTGCGCAATCCTGTATGATGGGGCTTTATCCGCCTGGCACTGGGCCTGATGCTGCTCTGCCTTATGCTTTTCAAGCTGTTCCTATTTTTTCTGCGCCTTACAAATATGATGAAGTGATTTCAAAGTATGTTGACGATGCTGAAGAAGATAAATTAATGCAGCGTTATGTTTATTCAACGCCTGAATGGCAGCAAAAAAATAAGGAATTGCAACCTCAGTACGCACGTTGGAGTCGATTGATCGGCATTGATATTAAAAGTTTAGAAGATTTGGATGATATTGGTGACACTTTATATATTTATCAAATCAATCATGCACCAATGCCTAAGGGATTGAGTGATGAAGATATTAAAACCATTATTGATACTAGTAACTGGGTCTTTTTAGCAGAACAAACGCCAACACCAGTTGCTGTTGTTTACAGCACGCAAATCATGACGAATATAGGAAACTATCTTAAGAATGGCAGCGATGATTCTTCTCAACTTAAATATGTGTTGTTGTCTGCGCATGATGATACGATTATCAGCGCATTGAGTTATATTGGTGTTGTTTTAAAAGTGTCTCCGCCTTTCGCCTCTGATCTTAATTTTTCTTTGTATGAAAGCGGCCCGAATTATTACACAGTGAAGGTCACTTATAATGATTCGCTAGTTTTTATTCCAGGATGTAATGGGACAGTGTGTGAATTAAACCAGTTTTTGAAATTGATTAACGATAAACATCTTTGGTTTTAAAGCAGTAAAAAAATTTAAAAATGACAAAGAGTTACTTGAAAATCCTGTTACTTAATAATGCCAGTAGTTGTCATATGTGACAACTATTGGTATTAAAACTGGTATTAAAACGATTTGATAAATTGTGGCTTCATACTTAAGAATCCCTTAATAAATGTGACTTCTATCTTTAGTATTATTATATAACGATAAATTAATTAAAATAATCTCAAAATAATCATATAGAAATAAAATTAATTACATAAAAATAACTAAAAAATAAAACGAGGAATTGAAAGTGCAAGCACGAAAAAAAGTCGATGTTTTAATTTCTGGAAATGGTCCGGCAGCACTCGCAGTTGCATGGCAGGCTATGTGTCTAGGTTTAACTGTTCTTATGATTTCTCATCGCGAAGATGCTTATTTAAGAGTTCAACGTATTCATCTTGTAATAACTTATAGAAAATATTTACTTCAAATGCTCGATAAGAATAGCGTGTTAACTGAAGCCGATGAAAAATTTATCGGTGAACTTATTGGGAATATGACGCTTGCGATTAAAGATATTGAAAGATATATGAAGCGCAGATTAGAAGATCTGAACCAAAAAAATCAATTAATTGAATTTATGTATCAATCCCAACTCGAATCGATTGATTGTGAACAAGGAGTGGCGCTGGTAAGAGGTTTAGAAGATGAATACATTGAATATAAATTTCTTGTTGGTGCAGATGGCGCATCACATCATGCGGTAAATGTATTTAATCAATGCGCAAAAAATGAAAAAATTGAATATACGCCAGTTGAATCACCTAGCCATCGTTATCATGGTAATTTTTATATTACGATAAAACGTCGAGATGGGGGAGTATTAAATATGCCTCATGAAAACTATATGATGGCGATTCAACCTCGTATTTACGATGAGCAGCCGGCAGATGCTTTATGTTATTTGTTGTTTAATGCTTCAAGCTATTGTCAATCTTTAATGAGATCGGTGAAATGTAATTTTATCGGTGAGCTACCTCGTTCACTTTATAAGTTAATCAAATCTCATGATGATAGTTCTGAAGCTGTAACGTGCATGTATTTAAAACAAATCATTTCAAATTTGTTTGAAAATGAAGAGTTAAATAATGGTGAATTAATTATTTCTATTGTTAAACCAAGTCAAAAACATGGTGTGCAAAAAGATAAATTAAAATTGATTGCTTTTAAAGCAGGAATGATTGAAGCAAATAAAGCAGTGGTTAAAGAAGGTAATACCTATTTTGTTGTGTTAGGGGATGCTTTTAGAACACCTGAGTATCGTGTTGGGCATGGATTAAATAATGCTTTATGGCAAGCTTCTCATATTACTGACATCTTTAAGAATGGTTTGGTTAGTTCATTAATTAATTTTAATTTGCTTTGTAAAGGTAGTTTAGACCCCTATCGTGAGGTATTCGATTTGTTGATTCATGATAAACGAAAATTTTTAGAAATAGCTAAAGTTGATGCTGCTGAAAAAAATCAATTGTTGAGTGAAGCTAAATTAATAACTTTTTTTAGTGATCGCCGAGAGATGGAGCAAATTGCTGCGCAGCAGCCAACAGATGAGATTAGGAATGAGTATTTATAATATTATCTGAAAAGTGGAAAGTGAAGATGTGACCCCACTGACTTACGATTATCAGCGCACTCAGTTATATTGGAGTCATTTTAAAAGTATCTCCGCCTTTTGCATCTGATCTTAATTTTTCTTTGTATGAAAGCGGCCCGAATTATTACACGGTGAAAGTGACTTATAATGATTCGCCAGTTTTTATTCCAGGATGTAATGGGACAGTGTGTGAATTAAACCAGTTTTTGAAATTGATTAATGATAAGCATCTTTGGTTTTAAAGCAGTAAAAAATTTAAAAATTACAAACAGTTACTTGAAAGTCCTGTTATTTAATAATACCAGTAGTTGTCATATGTGACAACTATGGGTATTAAAACTGGTATTAAAACGATTTGATGAGATAAATTGTGGCTTCATACTTAAGAATCCTTTAATAAATATGACCTTCATTTTTTGTACTATATAAAATTAAAATAATCTCAAAATAATCATATATAAATAAAATCAATTACATAAAAGATATAACTAAAAAACAAAACGAGGAACTGAACGTGCAAGCACGAAAAAAAGTCGATGTTTTAATTTCTGGAAATGGCCCGGCGGCACTTGCTGTTGCATGGGAAGCAATGTGTCTAGGTTTAGCTGTTCTCATGATTTCTCATCGTGAAGATGCTTACTTAAGAGTTCAACGTATTCATCTTGCAGTAGTTTACAGGAAATATTTACTTCGAATGCTCAGCAAGAATAGCATATTAAATCAAGCGGATGATAAATTTATCAGTGAACTTATTTTGAATATGACGCTTACGATTAAAGATATTGAAAGGTATATGAGGCGAAGATTAGAGGAGTTAAATCAAGAAAATCAATTAATTGAATTTCTTTATCATTCTCGACTTGATGTAGTTAATTGTGAACAGGGCATAGCAACGGTAATTAATTTAGTAGATTCTGATTTAGAATTGATTGAAGTTGAATATGAATTTCTTATCGGTGCAGATGGCGCTTCACATCATGCGGCAAATGTATTTAATCAATGTGCAACAAAAGAAACAATTTCATATATTTCGGTTAAATCACCTGGCCACCGTTATCATGGTAATTTTTATATTACGATAAAACGTCAAGATGGAGGAATATTAAATATTCCTGATGAAAGCCATATGATGGGGATTCAATCCCTTGTTTATGGCGACCAACCGCTAGATGTTTTATATTATTTAATGTTTAATCCTTCAAGCCATCATCGATCTCAAATGAAATCAGTGAAATGCAATTTTATCAGCGAATTACCTCGTCCACTTTATAAGTTAATCAAATCTCATAATATTATTGCTGAATCAGTAATGCTTATGTATTTAAAAAAAATCATTTCAAATCTATTTAAAGATAAGGAATTAAATAACGGCGAATTAATTATTTCTATCGTTAAACCAAGTCAAAAACATGGTGTACAAAAAGATAAATTAAAATTTGTTGCTTTTAAAACGGGGATGCTTGAAGCAAATAAGGCAGCAGTTAAAGAAGGTAATACCTACTTTGTTGTGTTAGGGGATGCTTTTAGAACACCTGAGTATCATGTTGGGCACGGATTAAATGATGCTTTATGGCAAGCTTCTAATATTAATGATATCTTTAGTAATAAGGGTTCGGATAGTTCGTTAAATTATTTTAGTTTGCTTTGTAAAAGAAGTTTAGACCCTTATCGTGATGCAATCGAGGTGTTGATTCATAATAAGCAAGGATTTTTGAAAATAGTTAAAATTAATGCGGCTGAACAAAAGAAATTTTTGAGAAAAGCTGAATTAATAACTTTTTTTGCAAAACAAAGAGAGAAAGAGCAAGTTCCCACGCAGCAGCCTGCAAATGAAATTAGAAATCATTATCTTTAGTATTAAAAACTAAGTTTTAACCGCATTAATCATATTTTTAAATCACATACTCAAACAGCTTAACGTTATATTTAGACGTTGTTCCGTGGATAAGCCTGCGTTATTGCACAAATCAAGTTCGTCGTTGCGAGGAGTACGCGAAGCGTACGACGAAGCAATCCAGGAAAAAAGGAAATTTGTTTATCGATTGCTTTGTCGTACGCTTCGCGTACTCCTCGCAACGACGGAGCTTTAGGCTGCTCGTAATACAGATTGGTGTAGAGCTTACAATTTTTACCCTTGCAACTTCTTCTTCAATAACTCATTTAATTGCTGCGGATTTAATTTGCCCCCTGATACCTTCATCGCTTGTCCTACAAAATATCCAAATAATTTTTCTTTTCCGGCACGATAATCTGCAACTTGCTGCGGGTTTGCTGCAATGATTTCATCAATCATTTTTTCAATCGCGCCCGTATCAGAAACTTGTTTTAATCCGCGTTTTTCAATGATCTCATCGACTTCGCCTTCTTTATTCCATAAGGCTTCAAAAATAGTTTTAGCAATCTTGCCTGAAATCGTATCATCCGCAATACGCGAAATTAATTTGCCCAATTGCTGAGAAGTAATCGGACTCTCAAGAATATCTAAATTCGATTTATTTAAGACACCGAGTAATTCACTGATGACCCAATTCGCAGAAAGTTTAGCTTGTTCTCCTGATGCTTTAACAACATTTTCATAATACGCCGCTAATTCTTTACTGCTCACTAAAATATTTGCATCATAAGCACTTAATTGATATTGCGAAATAAAACGATCGCGTTTTTGCTGCGGTAATTCAGGTAATTTTTCTTTAATTTGTTTGATCCAATTGGTATCCATGATCAGTGGTAATAAATCAGGATCAGGAAAATAGCGATAATCATTTGCTTCTTCTTTGCTGCGCATCGTTCGTGTTTCATTTTTATCAGGATCATATAATCGTGTTTCTTGTTTGATACTGCCGCCGCTTTCTAATACTTGAATTTGTCTCTCGACTTCATAATTAATTGCACGTTCAATAAAACGAAATGAATTAATATTTTTTAATTCTGTACGTGTGCCATATTTATCACTGCCTTTTGGTCGAACAGAAACATTCGCATCGCAACGAAATGATCCTTCTTGCATATTGCCATCGCATATTTCTAAATAACGCACTAGCGCATGCAAGGTTTTAAGATAAGCGATGGCTTCTTTTGCGGAACGCATATCAGGTTCAGAAACAATTTCTAATAGAGGTGTGCCGGCACGATTCAAATCAATACCGCTTAATCCGTGAAAATCTTCATGTAAAGATTTACCCGCATCTTCTTCTAAATGCGCACGCGTAATGTTGATACGTTTTGTTTCATTGTTATCTAATAAAACATCAAGATAACCTTTGCCCACAATCGGTAATTCATATTGACTGATTTGATATCCCTTCGGTAAATCAGGATAAAAATAATTTTTTCTTGCGAAGACAGATTTGGGTGCAATTTCTGCGTTCGCACCTAATCCAAATTTAACGGCCATTTCGACAACTTCTTTGTTTAACACAGGCAACACACCTGGCAAACCAAGATCGATAGCGCACGCTTGTGTATTTGGTTCCGCACCAAACTGTGTTGAAGCACCAGAAAAAATTTTAGTTTTAGTGGCTAATTGTGCGTGGACTTCAAGACCAATGACTGTTTCCCATTCCATATTAAAATCCTCTCGGTGATTGTTTGTGCCAATCCGTGACAGTTTGATATTGATGTGCAACATTCAGTAATTTTGCTTCGCCAAATAAATTGGTGATGAGCTGCATCCCTATCGGTAATTGATTGACGAATCCCACAGGAATTGAAATACCAGGTAATCCAGCAAGATTTGCAGCGATGGTGTAAATATCGGAAAGATACATACTGATGGGATCACTGGTTTTTTCGCCGATTTTAAAAGCAGGTGTTGGTGTCGTGGGAGATAAAATCACATCGACTTTTTTAAATGCATTAACAAAATCATTACAAATTAATCGACGAATTTTTTGTGCTTTTAAATAATAAGCATCGTAATAACCTGCAGATAAAACATAAGTTCCTATCATGATGCGGCGTTTCACTTCTGTGCCGAATCCTTCACTGCGTGAACGCTCATATAAATCTTGTAAATCAGCGGGATTTACGCAGCGATAGCCATAACGTACGCCGTCATAGCGTGCAAGATTAGAAGAACATTCTGCAGGAGCAATAACATAATAAACAGGAACGGACAAGGCCGTGTTAGGCAAACTGATTTCTTCAATCACAGCGCCTAATTTTTCATATTCGCGAATAGCAGTTTGTATGGTTTGAGCGACTTCATTATTTAAACCCGCATTGAAATATTCTTTGGGCAATCCAATGCGTAACCCTTTAAGATTATTATTTAATGCCGCTGTGTAATCAGGTACGGGATGATTAACGCTAGTTGAATCTTTCTCATCAAAACCGGCCATTGCATTTAATAATAAGGCAACATCTTCTGCGGTATGTGCAAACAATCCGGCTTGATCTAAGCTTGAAGCAAAGGCGATCATGCCATAGCGAGAAGCGCGGCCGTAAGTGGGTTTAAGTCCTGTGATGCCGCATAAAGCAGCGGGTTGTCGTATCGAGCCGCCTGTGTCAGTTCCCGTTGAAGCTGGCGCGAGAAGGGCTGCAACAGAAGCTGCAGAACCGCCTGAGGAACCGCCTGATACATAGTCTGACTGCCATGGATTTTTGACGGGGCCATAATAACTCGTTTCATTTGATGAACCCATCGCAAATTCATCCATATTAGTTTTACCTAACATGACAGTGCCTGCGTCATTTAAATTTTGAATGACGGTTGCATTGTAAGGCGCAATAAAATTATCTAACATTTTGGAACCGCAAGTGGTTTTAACGCCATCCGTACAAAAAATATCTTTATGTGCAATAGGAATACCTGTTAAAGGCGAAGCTTTTCCTTGTGCGCGTTTTGCATCAGCATCTTTAGCTGCTGTTAGCGCATAGTCTTCAGAGACAGTAATAAAACTGTTGAGGGTGGAATCAAAATGTTTGATGCGTTCTAAAAAAAATTGCGTGAGTTCGACGCTAGAAATTTTTTTTTCAGTTAATTCGCGGGATAATTCGGCAACCGTTTTATGCTGCATGATTATGATGCCTCTTCAATGACTTTAGGGACTAAATACAAACCTGCTTCAACTTGCGGCGCAATGGTTTGATATTTGTTGCGTAAATTAGGTTCAGTGATCACATCGGGACGTAACCGCTGTGAAATATCTAAAGGATGGGCAAGGGGTTCAATTTGTGTAGTATCAACTTGATTCATTTGTTCGATGAAATCTAAGATCTTTGAAAGCTGGGTCGAATATAAAGCAATATCATCTTCTGACAAGCTTAATCGTGCTAAATGTGCAATTTTTTTCACTGCATCTGGTGTAAGAGACATGGGGTGTTTCTCCTGGTCTTAATTAAAAGCCTCGGAATTATACGCGAAAGGTGGCTGTTTTTCAGTAGTTTGTGGCTTTTGTTGCTGGTTTTTTCGTGGATAATATTTGCAATATAATTTAGTTTACTGTATATTAATTGATTAAAATAAATAGCTTATGTATTTTTTATGTCCAATAAAAAAACAAAATAATTTAACGAGGATGTCTTATATATGCAGCCCCGAAAACGTCATTTTGAAGAGTCAGAAAATTTGAATGAAAGCGGTGATGATTATCCATCGAAGCGCGCTAAGACTCAGACTGAAGAATTTGCATTAGAAATAGAAAAGGCTTTTTTGTTTAGAAATACTAATCCAAATCGATTTAAAGAACTGCAAGCTTCCTTAGAAACATATCCTTATCTTTCTTTCGATATGATTGCTAGTTTACTTCGTCACTTAAAAATCTGTCTTGATAACCTTAAAGAGAAGAATCTGATTGAACAAGATAAAGCTTTAGTAGAGCCATTAATTCAGTTTGCCTTTAAACGTTTGATAAAATTAATAGAGAATTTTCTTCCTTTAGAACAAAAAGAAGAAGAGGAAGAGGGAGAGGTAGCCAATACCCTTCGAGCTGATTTGATTCCGAGTATATTATATACTTGTGGGCATTTAAGCGCATATGAATTTGATCTAAATCTGAAAGCATCGGAATTTATTAGCCTTATTGATTTTTTGTTGCAACAATTCCTGTCTGTGTCTACCAATTTTGCTACTAAAAAACTCAATATAGCTATGATGGGTCTCGGGTTGTTATTGCATTACGCGCCAAGTAATGCACAGGTAAATATTGATAGTTTTTTGATTTGTGAGACGATCTTTGACAAATATAAAGATAATTTAATAAAAGAGCCAGATCAAATAATCTTTTTCATAAAATCAGTAGGGATTATACTTCGTTCAGGTCGTCTTAAGGGATCTATCAAAGCAGAATTCATCAATAGTTTATTGGTGCCATATGACAAAATAACGAGTCGTAACCCGTTTCGCGATCTTGGCGATATAATGGAAACTTTAAAGAATAGCGCTGATCAATTAGATGGAAAGATTAATATTCAACCTCTTCATAACTTTTTTGCAAAAACATCTAAAGCAACCATAAATACTCGATTTTCTTTGAATAATATTCAAATGACTCACTATCTTGAAGCATTTGATAAGTTATTAAAAAAAGAAAAATTAACTCATGTCCCTCAATTTACGAGTTGGCAAATAGATTCATTTATTAGGGGTATGGGAAAAACTTATGAGGAAGGAGGGTGTGCATATTATCGAAAAAGATTTATTTTACTCACTGACATTATTCAAAATCATTCTGAATGTTCTTTATCTTCTTTACCTTATAAAAACAAAATGGCTGAACAACTTAACATAGCGCTTTCTCTTGGTTATTTGCATCCTGAGGTGGCTATCGACATTGTTAATGCCTTAGTTTTCTATAAGGATTATGCCGATATTTTTGAGGATGCTTTTAAATTGGCAGTGAAGGCGATTACTGCGCCATTAGAGAGTTTTACAGAGGAAAAACAAGAACAATTGAATAGTAATTTGAAAGTATTGCAGGATACGGCATGGGGCAAAATACTGGATAGTCGTATTCATCCCAAGAAGCAGGTTGATTCAATAGGACAAGATAATTCAGCGGAACAGCCGAATCAAGCGGGGCAATTGAATCAAGCGGGGCAATTGAATCAAGCGCGGCAATCGAATCAAGCGAGACAACCGAATCAAGCGCGGCAGCCGAATCAAGCGAGACAGCCGAATCAAGCGCGGCAATCGAATCAAGCGAGACAACCGAATCAAGTGCGGCAACTGAATCGAGCACCGCAGCCGAATGTAGTACCTTCTCCTGCAGCAGTAAAACGTAAAAAATCCGGTGATATTTTTCCTCGACGAGTGTTGAAACCAAGAAGCTACGATACTGAAGGTGTATGTGATTTTTTTAAAAAAACTGACGCGGAAGCTCTGAAGGAATTTATACAACATTCTAATGCCGCTTATTTTAGAGAGTTATTACGTACTTGTTCGCCGAAACCGTGTCATTGGTTGGCAATTGATAATTTTCTTCATCCTCTGGTGATTAATTTGCCTATTGGTGAATTGGAAACACTGATTGAAGCTTTGATCAGTCCGTGTACTTTCCAAACTAATTATGAGGCGGTGATGCAAATCAGTGATGCATTTAATCATAGAGTGTATGTGGATAGTGAAAATTTAACAGAGATTAGAAGAGTACAACAAAAATTTATTCGTGTAGCTATAAAATATCATGAGGAGCTGGGGCATACTCATGTGATAGAAACATTTGGTCATTCAAAGAAAATTCAAGCAGCATATTCTGTTATAGCGACAGTTATCCCTATGGTGAATGACGTGGTCATGGCGAGTGTTATAGAGGATGGTGATTGGGAAGTTCCAACGACAACAACGACAACAACTTTACCATTTAGCGCAACGACGATAACTACGATGACAACGCCAACAACTACAACAACTACAACGCCAACTACAATAACAACTACAACGCCAACTACAATAACAACTACAACGCCAACTACAACAACAACTACAACAACAACTACAACGCCAACTACAACAACAACTACAACGACAACATCCGCACCTCAGCCTTTAATTGTCAATGAAAATTACCAATATACACCGGATGAAATGCAAATGATTTGTGAAGCACGTATGAAGCCTCTTAAGCATGTCGTTGTTTTACCTTATGCAGAATTTGAGACACCAACAAAACAAATAAATGACGTATTAACGGCTAATTTTGAAAAGCACAATGAAGAGCAAAATCCGGAAACATCTTGGATGATCAATGTGCAACTTCCTGGAAGTCTATGGGGTTCATTAAACATGAAGTTAATGAATTCGAAAATAACTTTTATGGTTTTTTACTGTAGTGGATCGACAGAAACTAGTCATTGGTTTATGCAAAAGATTAAAGCGCAATTAATTGCATCGGGATTCGCAAGAGATATGACACCTATCTCAGTTTATGGTAAGTGTCTCAAACATACAAAATTAGTTAATAGTGTAGTTTGTACCATTGAAAATCTTTATTGTCATGAAAAAAATCTTCATTGTCAGGAAAAAGACAAATCCTCATGGTTGGGAGTGAAAAATTTTGAGTATGAAATACGTAAAAGACATTTGGGTTGTTTACGTGACTATGACAAAGTAAAATTTAAAGCCTTTTATCAAAAGCAATTGCCGCCATCAAAACAATCGAATGTCAGCAATATAAACACTCTCTATCCTCCTTTGGAACAAAGAGCAATAATTTTGAGTCAACCAGGTAAATCTATACTTAGGTTGAAGCGCCCAGGTACTAAATAGTTATATCGTTAGTAACTAACTGCCATGCCAGCGTAAGCTGGCATCTTAGTTTTTCATAGCGTCTTCCTGTTAAATTGATTAGAATATCTCATCTATGAATTGGCAAAAATATGACAAGCTTTTTTGCTCAGAATGACGACATTTTTAATTAAAAAGGAAACATCAGGCTATGTTTAAAAAGCTGCGTGGTATGTTCTCAAACGACTTATCCATTGATTTGGGGACCGCGAATACCCTTATTTATGTTCGTGGCAAAGGGATTATCTTAAACGAACCTTCTGTGGTTGCTATTCGTCAGGGTAATGGTGAAAGTCAAAAGCACGTTGTCGCAGTAGGCAGCGAAGCGAAATTAATGTTGGGTCGTACGCCTGGTAATATTAGTGCCATACGCCCCATGAAAGATGGCGTCATTGCCGATTTTTACGTCACAGAGAGGATGTTGCAGCATTTTATTCATAAAGTGCATGAAAATAAATTTTTACGACCCAGCCCTCGTGTGTTGGTTTCCGTGCCTTGCGGATCGACACAAGTCGAGCGTCGTGCTATTCGTGAATCAGCGATTAGTGCGGGTGCGCGAGAAGTCTTTTTGTTGGAAGAACCGATGGCAGCGGCGATGGGTGCTGGTATGCCTGTTGAAGAGCCGCGTGGTTCGATGGTGGTGGATATTGGCGGCGGAACAACAGAAGTCGCCATTATTTCTTTGAATGGTATTGTTTATTCAGCCTCCGTGCGTATTGGGGGTGATCGTTTTGATGAATCTATTGTCAGTTATGTGCGTCGTAATTACGGTATTTTAATTGGTGAAGCGACCGCTGAAAGAATTAAACACGAAATTGGTTTAGCTTATCCTGCTAATCAAATGCTACAAATGGAAGTTAGAGGACGTAATTTAGCAGAAGGTATTCCCCGCAGTTTTACGATTACCAGTAATGAAGTATTGGAAGCTTTACAAGAACCTTTATCGGGGATTTTAGGCGCTGTTCGTGCTGCTTTAGAACAAGCACCACCAGAATTGGCTGCGGATATTGCAGAGCGCGGTATGGTGTTAACAGGTGGTGGTGCTTGTTTACGCAATATTGATCGCTTGTTTATGGAAGAAACGGGCTTGCACGTTATTATCGCAGAAGAACCGCTTACTTGTGTGGCACGAGGCGGTGGTCGAGCATTAGAGATGATAGGAACGTCAGCGTCGTTAGATTTTCTGTTGAAAGAGTAGAGTAATCATTTAGTCCCCTCCCCTCCAGCAAAAAACGCTGGAGGGGAGGGAACTAAGCTTAGGAGGTGCATTATCCGTTCAATCTTTACGCGAGGATCACAATCGGGCATACACACTTTTTTTTTGGTGGTTTTCGCGATTGCCTTGATGGTCTTAGATAAACGGATAGAAAGTTTTGCTACTATTCGTGCAGCATTGTCATTACCACTTGCGCCTTTTCAATATATTGTGAGTTGGCCGACACATGTGATTGATAACCTAACGAGTGCGATCAGCACACATGATAAACTGGTTGATGAAAATCTTAGACTAAAATCAGAACAACTATTATTACGCGCGCAATTACAGCGTTTGCTCGCAATCGAATCAGAAAATGATTATCTTAAATCATTATTGCAATCATCACGTCAAATTAAAGGTAAGACACTTATTGCAGAATTATTAGCGATTGCATCAGAACCTTTTGTTAAACAAGTCGTGCTAGATAAAGGAATACGTGATGGTGTTTATGTAGGGCAACCTGTTTTAGATGCAAGCGGTGTATTGGGTCAAGTCATTCAAGCTGGTCCCATCACCAGTCGTGTTTTATTGATCAATGATCCGCATAGTGGTATTTCAGTTCAGGATGGTCGCAATGGCGTAAGAGCAGTTGCGGTAGGAGATAGTTATTCAGAGCATTTGCGTTTGCTGTATGTGCCTAAAACGGCAGACATTAAAGTGGGTGACATTTTTATTACCTCTGGTTTGGGTAATCATTATCCCGAAGGTTATCCCGTTGGTAAGATCATGAGTATTAATACAGATCCTACTCAAGAATTTGCAACGATTTATTTACAGCCGAGTGCGCACTTAAATAGTAGTCGTCAGGTTTTACTTGTTTGGTATCAACATAATGCATAATTGGTTTGCGATTAGTATCACCATTTTTTTTGCTTTGGTATTAATGCTTTTGCCTATGCCAGATTGGACTGTTTGGCTAAGGCCGGCATGGGTACTGATGGTATTAATGTATTGGACCATTGTGATGCCTTATCGCGTGAGCGTTGGGGCCGCATGGTTTACCGGTATTATCGTCGATTTGTTAACGGGCACTTTATTAGGTGAACATGCGTTAGCCTTTACTGTTATCGTATATCTTGTTTCAAGAATTCATATGCGTGTTCATATGTATCCTTTGTTGCAACAAAGTGTCAGTATTTTATTTTTTGTTTTACTGTACCAATTTATTCTGTATTGCATACAAGGATTCATTGGTCAATTACCCGCGAGTAATTTGTATTGGCTGTCTTCAGTGACCAGTATGTTGCTCTGGCCCTGGTTGTTCATTCTCATGCGTGATTATCGGCTATGGTTGAAAGTAGTTTAAGAAAGTTAGGTTTTTTGATGGCCTCGTTACTTATCATCATAGCGGTCATGATGTTGATTGGTCATTTGCTCGCACCTATGGTGGATAAACGTCGTGGTGACATAGAAAAATGGGCGACTAATTTGTTGGGTATGCCTGTTACGATTACTCACGTTGATCTTTCTTGGTTTCAATATCAACCTGAAATTAGTTTAGATCAAGTCACTGTTTATAACAAAATAACGCATCAACCCGCTATAGTAATCCAAAAAGTCACTATTTTATTTTCTATTCCAAAAAGTTTATGGAATTGGAAACTTGTACCAGATGGTTTCATTATTGCTGGTACTAATCTTCATGTAGAGCAAGCATCAACAGGTGAATGGAAGGTGCGGGGGTTTACAGCGTTAAAGCAATTTGAACAAAAGCCACTGCCCGGAGAAACAAAATTTGCAGGGATGGTAGGATGGCTTTCAATGCAGCCTTATCTTGTTTTGCGTGATATCAATGTCACTTACCAAGGTTGGGCAGGCCAAGAACGTTTTGTGACGTTGCGTAAATTGGTTTTTAAAAATAATGGCGATCATCATCGCGTGTTTGGGCGGGCAACACTCAATCAGGCAACACCAACAGCAGCTGAGGTTCGTATACAATGGAAGGGTAATCAGCCCGATTTAAATTCAATCACGGGTAAAGCTTATTTAGCTGTGTCGGATTTTTCAATTTCTCAATGGTTAAAAGAAGAAACTTGGCAAGGATGGCAAGTGAAAGATGGTTTGGTTAATGCAAAAATAAAATTAGAATGGGCGCAAGGAAGACCGCAAAAAATTGAGACAGCTGTTTTGATAGAACGTGCCAATTTATATTCGAATTATGATAAATCACAACATAAAATTAATCGTTTAAGTGGGAATTTTGCATGGATACGTGACGGTAATAATCAAGTAGTGACAGGAGAAAATATTTTATTTTATTTACCGGCGCATGTTTGGCCGATTACACATTTCTATTTTTCAAGTGCTGGAGCTGGCGTGTCATCTGCACCTAACGCGTCATCTGCTGCGCCTAACACGTCGTCTGCGAAACTTAACACGTCGTCTGCGAAACTTAACACGTCGTCTGCGAAACTTAACACGTCGTCTGCGAAACTTAACACGTCGTCTGCAAAACTTAACACGTCGTCTGCAAAACCCAACACGTCATCTGCTGCACCCAACACGTCGTCCCGCGGCTTGTCCGCGGGATCCAGCCCAACCATAACCATGCTTGACATCAGTTACCTCAACCTCGAAGATATCAAATCATTTTTATTATCTTCCTCTTTTTTATCGCAAGATCAACGCCAGTTATTAACATCATCAAAATTAAAAGGCGATTTGCAAAATCTTGTCGTCAATAGTTCAACTACATTATCAGACTGGCGTCACACTATTTTTAAAGCTAATTTTAATAAAATTAGTTTTGATGCTATTAAAAAATATCCTGGTATTAAAAATATCACGGGTGATATTAATTGGAATGGCACACAAGGCAGCATTCGCTTAAGCAGCGAAAGCACAAAATTTCGGTATGCTTCAATTTTTTCTGCACCATTACAATTAGATCAATTATCAGGATTGCTCGAATGGCAGCAAACTAAAAATAATAATTGGTCACTCACCATCTCTAATATGCAATTGTTAAATCATGATATTGCAGTCAACATCAATGGCAATTTAACAATACCAGGCAATGGTCCAATTCAAAGTGATATCAAAGCGAATTTCACTGTGATTCAAGCAAGACATATTACGACTTATCTTCCTATGCAATTGTTTGACGCTGATTTAAGATCATGGTTGAGTAAAGCATTTTTGACTGGTGAAGTTAAAGCAGGACAAGCAGTATTTCACGGCAATTTAATGGATTTTCCTTTTGCAAATAATCAAGGACAATTTTCAATTTCAGCTCGTGTTAATAATATTGATTTAAATTATGCCTCTGACTGGCCGATCATGCGTCATGTGAGTGGTGTGTTGTCATTCATGGGCGATAAAGTGACGATTGATTTGGACCATGCGGAAATCGATCATATCCTCATTCCACAGACGCATGCAGAAATTCCGCATTTAAGTGGAAAAGAACCATCTGTTATTAGTGTTAATGCAGATCATATTCAAACAAATTTTTCGCAAGCATTACATTTTATTCGTGGAAGTCCATTGAATAAATCCATTGGGAAAATGTTTAAAGGTGTCACAATGCAAGGTGATACACAATTACAATTAGGATTAACTGTTCCACTTGGCAATCCTAGTCAAACACAAGTTGCAGGCAAGCTTTCATTTGATGATGCTCAATTAAATGCGTCAGAGTGGCGTTTTTTATTATCACATTTAAAAGGTGAAATACAATTTACTGAAGACAGTGTTACTTCAAAACCATTAACGGGTGTGTGGTTGAATAATCCATTGCAATTGAGTTTGCAAACGATAGCAACGGGTAAAAATAAATCTTTAGTGAGAGCATCATTTTCAAATCAAATTAACATGAAAGAAGTGGAACGTTGGCTGAAAATACCTGTTACTTCATTATTAACAGGATCGACTGCATTGAAAGGTGAGGCAGATTTTTCTGCTGAATCACCAATGGAAATTCGACTTCAATCTCATTTGCAAGGCATTACGGTCAAACTACCAGATCAATATGGTAAACAAGCTGCAACGATAAGAAAAACGATATTGACATTGCTTGCTGATGAATCAGATACAACGAAAATAAAAATCAGTTATGGTGATTTATTAACAACAGCAGTTAGTGTGCGTCATCAATATAATCGATATAAATTGATTGGCGCTAATCTTAATTTAGGTAAAGGGGATGTTGCTTGGCCAACTTCAACTGGATTAACGATTACAGGTCATTTTAATGAGCTTGACTGGGACCAAGTAAAACAATATTTGAATCAATCAAAAAATGAAAAATTACCGCTAACGTTACGTGGTATTAATATTCAGGCAGATGTTGTTCAATTGTTAGGTCAGCGTTTAACTAAGGTTGATTTATCATTAACACCTAAACAAAATAGTTGGAATATTAATTTATCTAGTGCTGAAGTTTCGGGTCATTTACAAATACCAACCGATTTTAATCGTAAGGGATTAATGACTGTTTATTTTGATAAAATGAATTTAAGTGCTACGCAAGAAAAAAATAATTCAATTGATATTAAATCATTGCCGTCTATTTCTTTTGTTGCCAATCAAGTGATCTATGATGATATCCCATTAGGTAAAGTTGCATTTAAAACATCACCAACAAATAATGGATTAAATATTCAATATTTGCATATCATTTCTCCGCGCATGGATTTGCAATCAAGAGGTGATTGGGTTGAGAATAATGGCGCTTCAATTACGCATTTGCGCGGCAAAATAACGTCATCAAATGTGACAGATTTAATTAGTAGTTTTGGTTTTGATGCGCATAATTTTATTGCGAAACAGGGAAATCTTAATTTTAATTTGAGTTGGAATGATGCACCTTATTCGCCGACGCTTGCTTCTTTAAAAGGAAATGCCTCTTTAAATTTAGGCCCGGGACGTGTTGTTGATATTGGCGCGAGTAATGGCGCAAAAATGGATATAGGCAGAATGCTGAGTATTTTTAGTTTGCAATCTATTCCGCGTCGATTGTCATTAGATTTTAGTGATGTTTTTCAAAAGGGATATAGTTTTGACGCTGTCAAAGGCGATTTTAATTTTCAAAATGGGAATGCTTATACAACTAATTTTCATTTTGAAGGCCCTGTTGCACGTGTTGATATTGATGGTCGTATTGGTTTAAAAAATAAAGATTATGATTTTACTTTATCGGTGACGGCTTATGTGACTGGCGGTTTGCCGATTGCTGCAGCAGTAGTCGGCGGCCCGATCGCGGGTATTGCGGCATTAGCAGTGAATACCGTGATAGGCAGTCAAGTTTCTAAAGCAACGACGTATTATTATTCTGTGACAGGGCCGTGGAATAATCCAAGCTGGAAAGCGGTGCAGAGTAAATAATAGGTGGAGATCATCGCCAGGACTCAGCCGTACCATCAGGTGAAGCTGCCCACTTGTAGCAGCCGCCGCCGGATTCTTTGAGGCCACCACTGCAGCTATCCATCCTGAAGCAATCTGCCTTTGTTTGAATAGGGGTTGAAATCCATATATTTTTTCCTGTATGACTATCCATCCAATAGCAATGTCCGTTGGGTAGTGCTGTTGGCATTGGTTGTAAGGTTGAAGTCATGGTTGGAGCGAACGGGGTAGGAGGTTTTATTGTATTTTGAATAGTAGTTTTCAATTGTATTAAATCATTATCACTTAGGATCTTGCCATTTAAATTGTTTTCCAAGCCTTTTCGATTGTAAGAAATAATGTAATCACTTTTATCTTGTAACATGACACCTTGTTGTAGCAGCAGATTAATTAATGTGTCTGATAGTAAACGATGGATAAGTGATTGCGAAACACGCGCAGTTAATATCACATTGAGGTAGTTTTTGATTTGATCTGATGTTTGTGGCATTGCCAGCAAAGATGCACTCACATTGCCTGTAGCGCTACCGAGATTGGTCTCTGTATTAAATGTTATATTCATGTTGGCGGTAGGTGATAATATTTTTAATAAGGCATCATTCTCGCCAATCATAACGGTGTCTATGTCGGTTAATGTAATATCTTTGATTGAAAGTGTCGCATTTAACGCGGAAAGCGAAGATACAGGTAAGGTAAAGGGTAGTTGCACATCAGCAACGGAAAGTGTCACTTCATCATGATAGAGTTGATTGCGTGCGCCAGACTGGAAATCAAGTTTCATATTTTTCATATCAAACAAACTACCATCCTGCCATTTAGCTGAAACGCGCGGTAATTTCAATGTGGACGACATATTCCAGTTGCTGAAAGAGGCTTGTGAAATCTTGCCGGTACCCGTTATGGGTTGCACAGTTATTTCAGGAAGGATGGGTATCAGTGGGGAGACATATATTTTGCCAAATAGCATTGTGCTATCGATGTTGACAGGGAAACTTCCCTTATTCATCGTAAGGTTCACATCGCCCGACATACCATCCCATTGAGCTATCTTTGTGGAAATAGGTTGTATGACGCAATTGTTTTTCCACGTATTACCATTCAATGAAACGAGCGTTTTGATTTGCATTAGTTCTATTGGATTCTGATGACTGAACATCTTCATGAAATCAGGTGCATTCAGCTGGGTTTCCATGAAAGCATAAGCCAATTTTGGTTGATGATCGATAAATACCAGCGGGCCATGATGGATGACAGTATCAATATGCAGTACGAGAAAAGGCGTTGGATGGCCGCCATGAAGAGTCGAAGAAATGGTTTGAGTGAGAGTCAAATGGGCGGTTGATTTAAACCAGCCTCTATCATATGAGACGATAGTCAATTCTGCAGGAGGTAGTTTTTGATTTCCCTGCATCATTAACTCCTGTTGAAAATAGGCAATATGTTGCAGGTAGACCTTCTTAAAAAAATAACCATCAAAAAAGGGAAGACAGATGAGAATAATAACAAGTACAAGCAAAGACAATATAATTTTTTTCATTTGCAAGCCTTTTTATGATTTATTTAATGTAATTATATCATTTAAGCTACTGCTTCACACCCAATTTTCTACTTTTAAATTTTCGACTCGTTTAAATTCTTTTATATTATTTGTTACTAAAGTAACTTTTAAAGCGCGAGCATGAGAAGCGATCCATAGAGCATTGTTACCTATTGGTTTACCCATTTTTTCTAAAATGGCTCGTATCTCTCCATAGTGTTCACCGACATGTTGGTCTAATGGAAGAACAGGTATTAATGTCGTTAATTCGAGTAGTTTGTTGTGTGTTTCTTTAGCAAACTGACTTTTATTAGCACCATATAAAAGTTCACCATAAGTAATGATGGACATGCCTATTTCACTTACTTTTAATTTAGCAAATTTATTCATTACTGAAGTAGGTTTATGTTTTGCGATGTAAATGCATATGTTTGTGTCTAGCAAATATTTTAAATGCATTAAAAATCTCTCTCTTGTGGTAGCGAATCTTCACGTTTATGTGAAAAGAAATCATCAGGCATGCTTGTTAGTAATTCAAAAGCCCGTTTTAAATTTTTTGGTTTTTCTCGCAAAATAATATCTTTTCCAAGTCTAAATATTTCTACTTCTTTACTTCGAATTTGAAATTCTTTTGGTAGTCTGACGGCTTGAGAGTTGCCGGATTTGAATATTTTGGCAAGTTTCATGAGGGAGGATCTCTTAGTAATGTATATACATGTAGTATATACATTAAACTGATATTGGTCAAGTGTCTTATATATAATACAACTTATCAATATTAAGGAAATGTTAAGTATGTGCAGAGATTTTTGCTTTGTATTTTAAGATATAAGGTTTTCTTAATATTTCTTTGATTATATTTAGTACAATAGTTCAAAACAAGTAAATCAAAATTTAAAAACGAGGATTAAAAATGCAGCGTAATGAAGAGAAAGTTATCGTCCGAATGGATACGCTCGCGATAGTTGAGTCGGATGATACTGTTAATATTGATAGTATGACACTTGAAGAGATCAAGAAGATTCTTGGCGTTGATGTTCAGTCTCTGACATCGAAGGAACTAACCTATCAGAGGAAAATGGCAAGGCATCTTTTAGTCAAGAGTGGTAGTAATGAACCGGTTCGGCGAGATGATCGAGATAATATTGGTAAGGGTGAGACTACGGTTGTAACATATGAACTCTATTATAAAGAATTTAAACGTAGACGCCCAAACGATCTTATAAAATGGAAAGATTGTATTAACAAAGGTTACGTTGCCTATTTCTATGGGCCTGCTGGTGCTGCTAGTGAAAAAACCATCATAACACCAACAATTAAAAAACGACAAAAGCGAAGTAAAGCTAAAACTCAACAAGTATCTATCCCTCCTGATCAACATGAATTGCAACAACCTGTAGTGGGTGAAATAACGAAAGCTCAGACTTCTAAACAAAAGGAAATTATTTTAAATAAAAAGTATGGAGACGCTGAAGTTATAGTTCGTATGGATACTCTCGAAGAACTCAATTCGGATAATGTTGGTGCTGATATTGAGAAAATGACATTGCAAGAGCTCGGGGATATTGTTGGTGTTGAAGTTCGACCTATGAAACGAAAAGAGGTTATTTATGAAAAAGATCAAAGAAAATGTGTTTTAGTTATCGCAGGCACTCATGATTTGGCATCTAATAATTATACTGGTTTAACTCAAGAAATAAAATATTCAACTTATTACCAATATCAATTAACTCATGGTAATAAAGATGGTATTGTAAAATGGGATGATTGCTTCAATAGCGAAAAATATACTGCATATTATGTTGATCATAAGGGAAATAAAATAGAGGGTAAACAAAAAAATAAACGTAAAAAATATGTAGGGCAAGAAGATGATAACGCAAAACGCATGCGCGTGACTGATTCAGAACAAGAACAATCAAAAACCAATGATACTCCTTTGCCGCAACCTCTTCCGATAACTTCCGAGATTCAACTAAATGCTTTGCAGCAACTGAATTATCAGACGCAGCAGCAACATATATTATGTCAGTTACAACAACAAGAATTGCAAGGACTGCGGATATTTTGTTTTCAACAGCAACAACAGCTGCAGCAGTTACAAATGCTTTGTCTGCATCAGCAACAAGAGATACAACAGTTAAAACAACAACAGCAGCAGCAAAAAAAACAGGAACAACAGACTTTAACTTCTCTGTATCCGTGGGAACCATCTGATTTTCCTGAGGATGATGTTTTCGAACCTGTATATGATGATATCCCTTTATTATCTGATACACACAGATCTATATTTGAAGGTTCATCAACTTTATTTGATCCATTTGCCCAAGTTAATAACACGACGAATACAACGTCAACAAATATAAATACAAATATAAATACAAATACGGATATAAATACAACTACTACAACCACAAATCATTTTGAGTCAAAATGATTTGTTAGAAATTAATATGACGTTGTTGCGCAAAGCAACATATCCCTATCTTTTAAGCAAGCGTAGCAAGCGTAGGTTGGGCTGAGTGTTTTTTACGAAGCCCAACATTACTACCTGATGCGCTTTCATTTTCTTATTGTTGGGCTTCGCAAAAAGCGCTCAGCCCAACCTACGCTTGCTACCTGATACGCTTTTATTTTTTTATTGTTGGGCTTCGTAAAAAACACTCAGCCCAACCTACGCTTGCTCAACCCAACCTATCCTTGCTATCTTTTAAGCACGCAGGCTACAGTGCTATGTGCATGCGGATAAACCATTTGACTATAAACAATTTGACAAACCGCATTAATTTCTTTGAAATCATTAAAACTTAAACCAACATTATTAATATCAAATTTAGCAAGTGCATCAAATAATCGATAAGGTATACTCGAACAAGATGGATCCAATCGTAATAAATGGCTCTTAATTTCTTTACCGGTGGCATTTAATT
>Ga0207140_1025_pt1 | contig 33832 bp, 36 predicted proteins | sample Alteio_BWMinHeat_4_FD_153528 | JGI IMG/M metagenome (GOLD analysis project Ga0207140, IMG submission 153528) | Enriched cells from forest soil in Barre Woods Harvard Forest LTER site, Petersham, Massachusetts, United States -... | ecosystem: Environmental > Terrestrial > Soil > Temperate forest >... | reverse complement strand
AAAAATAGATGACACAAGTGATCTAAAACAAGAATCTCAGATCAGGTGATGGTATTTTTTATCAATTATTTTCTGAAAATCAAGGTTAGGTTTATTAGCAACAAAAAAACTAATCGCAAATATGAAGCTGAGAATGTGGTGGGTTTCTATGGGAATAGCTGCAGGAGTAGTCTTTTACGCCATGTTGTATCTAGGTACAGTTCTCTGTGTCCCAATGGAAAATGCTCCATGTGTGTCATTTTTGAAATAGATTACCTAGATTTAATTAAAACCGGCGCAAAAAGCTAGCCATGAGTTGTTCTGGAGAAACAGTTGAAGCTGAAAATGAATTCATTCAGATCAAACCAACAATTCTAAATCAACTAAAAAAGGCAAAATATGGAGTTTCAGATCATGCAACCGTAGAATTATGCCATTGGACAAAAAAATCATTCAAGGACGGTGGCCAGTGTTACAAGCACAAGTTCTATGGCATTTCAACTCATAGATGTATGGAGTTTTCACCAGCTGGAATGTTTTGTGAAAATAGATGCGTATACTGCTGGAGACCAATGGAGTTTTACAGTGCCTTGAAGATGCCAACGGACAAGGTTGCACCTCCCGAGGTTATCATGTCTAACTTGATGGAAGAGCGAAGAAAGTTGATCATGGGTCATTATGGAGATCCAAAAAGCAACAGAGAAAAGCTTGACGAATCTCTACTTCCAAGCCATTATGCAATTTCATTATCAGGCGAACCTACCATGTATCCACAATTGCCAGATCTTATAAAATACCTAAAGAATCTACAGAATACAAAATCAATTTTCCTTGTAACTAATGGTCAAGAGCCTGAGATGTTACAGAGACTAAGTGATGAGGACGCATTACCAACACAGCTATACCTCTCAACAAACGCTCCAGATCCTGAAATATTTACTCTAGTGAACAGACCAAAATACAAAGACGCGTGGGAAAGATGGAATACAAGCCTTGAGTTACTGGCAAAATTAGATACAAGAACCGTACTACGCTTCACTCTAATCAAAGACTATAACGCTGATGAAAAATTAATTCCAAAATATGCAGAAATGGTAAAGCGTGCGAATGCACATTTTATAGAAATAAAATCGTACATGCATGTGGGCAGATCAACTAACAGATTAGAGTATTCAAATTCACTAGACATGTCAGAGATAAGGCATTTTGCAAATGAACTTGTAAAACAGAGTGAGATCTATTCCATCATGGATGAAAGTGATATGTCAAGAATTGTTGCTCTTCAGAATCAACAACGGTTCACAGACCGCTGGATCTCTTCTTATTCAGATACCAATTAGCAAATTTTTTCAGTGCCAAATATCGATGCGAGATTTGGTTTTTGTCTACAAGTTGAGAGTATGACTTGTTCTTTCCAGACGGAATAAAGATAGGATCAAAGCCCCATTTTTTGCCTTGTTCTTTTTTTGATATTGTTCCATCCACATCTGCACTGAAAAGATGGACGTCATCATACTCTTGGCAATATGCTATAACTGATCTGAATATGGCACATCTCTGTGTAGATACAAGTTTTAGGATTCCTTTGTTTCCAATAGCATCAAGCACAAATGACGAATATGGTCCTGGAAATCCATTCAATGATTTTATGAAAAGGCCAGCGTCTTCCACAATTACAGGTCTAGAACAGATTGAAAATGCCTGCATGGCTTTGTGCGTTGCAATTTCTTCCAAAGTATTTGCCTGAATTTCTTGTAGGTGTAACTTGAGAAATTTCAGTTTTAGACCAAATTTTGATGTAATATTTTTTGCTTCGTCAAACTTGTTTTTGTTTGATCTTGCAAAAAGGATATCATATGACATTTGCATACCTACCCCTTTTTTCTATCACTGAAACCTGATTGATGACTTTGTCTGTGAGAGTTTTTCCCAGTATGCTTTGGTATCCTTGTACGAACAAAGCCCAAGCACCATCTACAATTTGAGCATGTGCACTGTTTAGAACCTCCTTGAATAAACGAAGGTCAATTGCATAATCGTCAATCGCATTGGTTTTTTTGTGAAAGGCCAAAGTCAAGTATAACTAACCCTCTTTGAGAGAGAATGAAATTTGAAGTGGTCAGATCTCCATGCATGATGCCATTTTTATGAAGAGTTCCCGCCATTTTTCCTATTTCCTTACATGTTTTTACAATTTGTTTTACAGGAAGATCTCGAACTAATTTGCCTTTTATGAACTGGAGATATATTTCACATTTTTTCTCATCTACAAAATAAACAAGAGGTGTAGATATTCCAAAAGATTTGGCTTCTGATATCATTTTTGCTTCTCTGATTGTTCTTAGAGTTCTTATCCGTGTATCAAGAGAATCAACTCGATAATCTTTCTTTTTTCGGATTTTTAAAACAGAGTTTTGCCCATTCCACGATGTAACATAGATGTCTGCTTCTGCACCTTTTTTGACAAGTTTCAATGAGAACCAAGAGAGCCAAACATAATTTAAGTTGCAATCATGTTTATTTCATAAAATTAGTTTTGAGAACAATATACAATTATAACATAGGTTGCAAGAAAGGCGACATGGAACCAGATGAGAAGAGAATAACGCAAGAGGATTGTTCGGAAGACTCTCTAGGTCCAGGCATTCTCACACTAACAAATAAGAGAATTGCTTTTGACAAGACAGAGGGAAGAATAATTGATTTTTCAAAGAAATTCGGAAAAACAGTTCTAGAAGCTAACCTCAGTCAGATAACAGAAGTGGCAAAAGAAGGCAGGATAATAAAAAAAGTCAGAATAAAGATAAGGTCAGATGAAAATGAAAAAACCTACAAGTTTGGAGTATACAATACAGGCAAATGGGAAAAAGACGTAAAGGAAGCTATTTCCAAATACTCTACCTAGTAGAGAATCTCAACAGTATCCAACCTCCAGGATTGTTTCACAAAAGTATCTTCAAGATGTACCCCAGGTTTTGTTGACGATTCCAACAATCCAATCCAAGATATTTGAGAGCCACAGTCTCCAGCATACTCCTTTGGCGCTACAAAAAACTTGCAGTTGTGTCTTTTACAGATACTTGAAAGTATATTTGACAATCTCTTGTTTGCAGCAACCCCCCCAACAACCAAGAGTTCTTTTTTTCCCGTAAATGCAAGAGCTCTTTCGGTTGCTTCTCCCATCATTGAGAATGCAGTTTCTTGCAGTGAAAAACATGCAGATTCAATTCCCTTTGGAATTATTCTTTTTGTCGCGGACAAGAGACCTGAAAATGCTACATCGTTTCCTTTTACAACATAGGGTAATGGCATATACTCTGTTGATTGCGATGCAAGCTCTTCGATCTTGGGACCACAAGGTGATGCAAATCCGGCATGGCGTCCAATTTGATCCAGCAATTGACCCACAGTAATATCCAATGTTTCACCAAAGACGCGCCATTTCTTTGAGAGAAATGCCAAAATCATTGTGTGTCCTCCTGATACAAGCAATACCAGCGGATCTTTTGCGCCAGTCAACATTTTTCCAAGTTCGATGTGACCTAATGCATGATTTACAGGGTATATTGAAATGTCGTAGTATGAAGCCAAGGATCTTGCTACAACTGCACCAATTCTCAAACATGGTCCAAGACCTGGACCTGCTGCATATGATACAATATCAAGATCATCAATTTTCACATTAGCTTTTCTAAGACATTCTGAAAGAACTTCTGGAGAGTTTTCCGCATGGTGACGTGATGCCTCTCTTGGGTGGATTCCCTCTCCTTCTGGAGGTCTGTATATCTTTCTGATATCAGAGAGAATTTTTCCTTGTTTGCCTTTTTTTTCTATGATTGCACAAGAAAATGTATGAGCAGTACTCTCAATTCCAAGACTAAGCATTTTATCCCCTACTCAGAGTTGATACAATTTTCAAGACATCGCCATTTTTGAGTGGATGTTCTGCACCTACTCTTTGTTTTGTCTTTGCATCTACGGCAAAAAGAAATCCATTTGCAAGATCCTGATGTATAGATTTTGCCAAGTCCCTCGCGGTAGCACCAGGACGTAAGAGTTTTGCATCAGGCAACACTTCTCCATTTTTATTAGATAATTTTGTTTCATCTTCTACTGGAAATACTGTAATTAGTTTTAAAAGATCAAAACATGCATAATCAAGAGTCTGCTGAACTCCAGTTCCACCTAATTTTGATACAACTTTTTCTGCCAACTCAAGGGCCTTTTGTTGTAAAGGGTTTAGATTTATTTCATTTTTTATCTTAAAGGACTTGTCTCCTGGCAGGTACTCTATGATTCCGTTCTTTGCTGCTTTTCTGAGAAGAAGTTCTGTTTCTGCACTACATGCAACTGTTGGATGTATTTTTTTAAATTCATCCAAAATACTGAGATCATGACAAAGATCGGATTTATTCGCAGCTATTATGATTGGTTTTGTTCGTTTTCTAAGCGTTTTAACAAATAAAACAATATCATCTTCATTCCAGTCATGAGGTTTCTTTGACTGCAAATTCAAGCTGTGTATTACATATTCTACATCATACTCATCTATACCAAGTCCGCTGAATCTTTGTGCAATAGCCTGGATTACCTTTCCACTTTTACTTTCCAACTCTCTTGAAAGTTTTTGCCATTCTCTTTGAAGTATCTGTTTCATCCATTGATCAAATTCCTCTTCAACGAATTTGACATCTTCAAGTGGATCATGAGTTCCTGTTGGAACTGATTGTCCTTGTATGTCAGTAGAGCCTGATGCATCCACTACATGAATTAAAACCTCAGATGTTCTTGCATCATCCAGAAATTTGTTACCAAGCCCTTTGCCCTCATGAGCACCAGGTACAAGACCTGCAACATCAATTAACTTGATTGCAATATACCTAGTTCCATTAATGCACATTGGATGAGTATGTGGTATGGCAAAATGTTTGCACGCACAATCAGTTTTGACATAAGCAATTCCCATATTTGGCTCAATAGTTGTAAATGGATAATTACCAATTTGAGCAGTTGTTTGAGTAGCGGCTGAAAAAAACGTTGACTTGCCCACATTGGTTTTCCCTAGCAGACCAATTTGCATGCAAAAGAGTCTGACATATGCTCTTATTAGTATTCCAAAAGTGTTTAATTTCAATCCATTTTATGACATTTATTGAAAATAATAACTGGAAATCCTGGAACAGGTAAGCACACTATAGCAAAATTGATTTCAGAGAAACTAGATCTGAAAGTAATTGACATCAACAGGATTACAATTGACCAAGGATTATTCAAGAAGAATAACGGAATTCTTGATGTAGATGTCAGCAGGCTGAAGAAAATAATAGATAAAAAAACATCAATTGATTCCATACTGGTGGGACACCTTGCGCCATATGTGGTATCATCAAAGAACGTAGAGATATCAGTGATATTAAGAAAAAGCCCGTACAAGCTCCAATCAATATACAAGAAAAGAAAATATGCTAGAAAAAAGTCGCTTGAAAATCTTGGCAGTGAGATACTAGGTATCACATATTATGATGCAGTGCATCAATTTGGCCAGAAAAAGACATTTCAGATTGATACGAGTGTTAGAACAATTTCTGCCACTGCAAAGAAAGTGGAATCAGTTTTCAAAGGAACTAGAACCAATGAGGACAAGATAGATTGGCTGCAGATAGTTCTCAAAAAAGGGGATATGCAAAAATTCTTTCCATACTAGATTCAAATTACGTCATACTAGGATATAATGTAAAATGTTTGAGATAAAAAAATCAGATCTTGCTGGAAGGATAGGAATACTTCATACAAACCATGGTAAAATTGAAACTCCCGCATTTGTTCCTGTAATTCATCCAGTCAAACAAAAAATTCCTGCCAGAAAATTAAGAGAGATGGGATTTGATCTGGTTATAACAAATGCATACATCACACTGAAAAGATATGGTGATGAGGCAATAAAGCAAGGCATTCACAAGATAATTGATTATGATGGAGCAATCATGACAGACTCTGGTGGATACCAGGTCCTAGAATATGGAGACATTGATGTAGATTACAAAAAAATTGCAGATTTTGAAAAGGGAATAAAAACTGATATTGCAATTCCGCTGGATCGCCCAACAGGACTCGGGCTATCAAAAAAGAAAGCAATAGAATACGTACAACACACACTCAAAGTCTCAAAAGAGACTTTTGATGCAAGAGACGATAATGGTCAGATATGGGTCGGACCAATACAGGGAAGCGAACATTCTGATCTTGTAAAAAAATCAACAAGAGCACTCCTTGATTCAGGTTTTCAGATGCTAGCACTAGGAAGTCCAGTTGAGTTCATGGAGTCATATGAATACAAACTGCTTGCCAAAATGATAATAACTGCAAAGAAAAATATTCCTGATTCTGTTCCACTTCACCTGTTCGGAGCGGGGCATCCACTTACCATACCTCTTGCAGTAGCTCTTGGTTGTGACACATTTGACTCGGCATCATACATGCTATATGCAAAACATGACAGATACATCATGGAAGATGGTACTGCACATCTCTCCGAAGTGGCTTATTTTTCCTGTAATTGTGAAGTTTGTACCAAACTAAAACCAAAAGAGATGTTATCTCTAGACAAGGAGGATAGAATCAACAAGATAGCGCTGCACAACCTGTATGCAATAAAGGCCGAAGTGGACAGAGTAAAAGAAGCAATTCACGAAGGACGACTATGGGAATATACCATAAGAAAGGCAAGGGCACATCCCAAGTTATTTGAAAGTATATCCATTTTTACCAAAAATACAACATTTTTTGCAGAGACTACTCCACGATACAAGGAAAATGCAGTATTTCTCTTTTCTAAAGAGGATCAGTTCAGACCAGAACTTTGGAGATTCCATTCGCTTGTACGCAAATTTAAAACAAAGAAAAAAACATTGGTAATCATACCAGATGGAAGTATAAGACCATTTTATACTTCATCAGAGTATAACAGTCTAAAAAAGAAATTTTCATCCAAACTAGATGATATACAGTTTTGTCAATACAATCCATATCTTGGAATAATCCCATTGGAACTATCAGACATTTATCCTGCTGCTCACTATGTGATATCCAATGTAGACTATAATCAAAATGAGTTTCCAGAATTTGCTAAAACCTGGAACATGTTCCTCAAGAATAACAAATTCAAGAACATCTATTCCACAAATGATGAATTCTTAAAATTCCATTCCAAAGGAATGAAAACAAAGATCAAATTTTTCAATATGAAAAAATAATAAAAAAGAAGATAGATTCCGCTTTTATAGTGCGGCGTCTTCTGCCCAGCCTTTTACGAATATACCGTTCTTGTGTAGAGGTACTGGTTGTCCTGGAGTGTAAGTCATTGGTCTCATCCAGAAGATTGCTTTTGTTGGGCAAACTCCGATGCATGCTCCGTCTGAGATGCATCTTTCTGGATAAAATACAAATGCTTTACCTCTCTTCCAACCATCTACTGGTTTTACACGAAGAACGTCTGGGCCAAGAGAAGTACAGATTTCTACACATAGTGCACAACCTATACATCTCTGTTCATCAACGTCTGGAAGAATTGCGATTGGCATTCTGTTTTTGATCTTTCACCGTTTGCTATTTAAACGATCTGCAAAATCCATAACGGAGTTATAGAATTATTTCAATTTTAAAAAGAAAAGAAAAACAAAAAGAAAGTATAAATGATATTTTTACTTCTTTATTTGGCGCATTGCTTCAATCTGGCCTGATGTTACCCAGTCTAGCAATTCCGCAGATGTAGGATTTAGATCTCCTTTCTGATTCATCATATTGTGAACCCAAATCCAGTTTATTTGATTCAATAATGGTTTGTTTCCTTCATCGCCTCTTCGAACTTTGTCTCTGAGGTCTTTTGGGATTGTACTCCACCATTGTTCAAAAGTTCTACCCATACTCGGATCATTTTTTTTTGATCTAATTAAGTCTTTTGTAAATTATGCAAGCAATACAAGAGATCAGGGTAAAGTCGAGTGCTAAAGATTTAAAAGTACTTTGAAAAAGTTTTGAATTCTTGCAAGTAAGAGTTTTAGGTGCTGCCAAGGAAGTGGGCAGATCAGCTTTTCAAGTTAATTGTGATGGTGCCAGTTTTCTGTTAGATTATGGAGTAGAGCTAAAAAAGGAATCTCTATACCCGATCGCAGTCAATCCGCATGAGATTAATGCCGCCATCATCACCCATGCCCACCTGGACCACTCAGGAAACATGCCGGCACTTTTTGTAAACGGCAGCACTGATGTGTATGCTACTCCCCCAACATTTGACCTATCGCGGCTATTAATTGAAGACATGCTCAGAATTCAAAAAAGCCATCTACCGTATGATTTTGCTAGCGTTTCAAAGATGATGATGCATTCAAAGGAAATAAAGTACAAAGAAAAAATAGAGCGAGGAAATGCTTCTTTTCAACTCCTTGAATCAGGTCATGTTTTAGGAGGGGCATCAGTTCTGGTTGAATCTGAAAACAAGCGGCTGTTTTACACTGCAGATATCAATCCAAAAGGATCTAGAATGCTAAGAGAGGCAGATCTTGATTTCGGAGAGGTCGATATGGTCATTACAGAAAGTACCTATTCACAGTCAAACCAGATGCCTCGAAACGAATCAGAAGAAAAATTCATGGAATTTGCATACGAAGTGCTAGATAGAAAAGGCTCTCTTTTTGTACCTGCCTTTTCAGTTGAGAGATCCCAAGAAATTGCATGTGTCCTAAAGAATGCAGGATTCAAACACAGAGTGGTAATGGACGGCATGGCTGTCAAAGTAAATGAGATAATGCTAAACTATCCAGAATATTTGCGTGATGCCAAAGTTTTTGCAGACTCGGTTAATCAAGCAGTCTGGATAAAAGGAGAAAAGGAAAGAAAGAATGCTCTAAGTGAACCGTCTGTCATAATTTCACCCGCAGGTATGCTAGTTGGTGGCTCGGCAGTATTTTATTTGCAGAACTTGGCAGCAGATAAAAAAAATGGCATTGCACTAGTATCATATCAAGGTGAAGGAACACCTGGAAGAAAACTTTTGGACACAGGAATGGTTAACGCAAGAGGAAAAGAATTCAAGTGCGAAGCAGAGGTAAGACAGTTTGAATTTTCAGGACATGCTGATAGGAATTCCCTTTTTGAGCTGATGAAAAAGATCAAGGGCAATCCCAAAGTCCTTACTATTCATGGCGACAAGGACTCTTGTACAAAGTTTGCAGATGAGATACACGAAAAATTTGGATTTGACGCCCATGCACCAGATGCAGGCGAAATAATAACCGTATAACATGCGGAAAATACATGCACTAGACATTGAAAATACAATTAACAGCGGACAGGTCTTTCTCTGGAATAAAATTGGAGAGCAATGGGTAGGAGTAGACGGTCAAGATCTTCTTATCTTAAACCAGTCACCTTTCAGCGTTAGATCATCGTCTGGCGATATAGATAATTTTCTCAGAGCAGATGACAATTTAGAAAAAATTTTATCAAATATTGCAAAAGACAAGATTGTAAAAAATGCGGTAAAACAGTCCCCAGGTTTGAGGTTGATAAGACAGGATCCGTTCCAATGTTACATATCATTTATTTGCTCGTCAAATTCTTCAATACAAAATATCAAGTCAATGCTTGAAAACTTGTGCAAGAAATTTGGCACCAAACAAGAATTTGATGGACATGAACTAGCTACATTCCCAAAGGCAGACACACTTGCAAACGCAACCATGAGAGATCTCATTGATTGTAAGCTGGGATTTAGAGCAAAATACGTCAAGAAGGCTGCCCAGGCAGTAAATTCTGGCAAGATAGATTTCGAATGGTTGAAAAAAACAGACTATAATACAGCTTTAGAATCTTTGAAAAAAATTCTTGGAATAGGTAACAAGGTAGCAGACTGTATTGCGTTATTTTCCCTTGACAAAATGGAGGCGTTTCCAATTGATAGATGGACACAAAGAATTTTGTTAAAATATTACAAGAAATTTTTTGATGATATAACAGAAAAACCTGTGACTGAAAAAAAATATGAAAAACTTCATGAAGCGATTGTAGAATATTTTGGTCCGTATGCTGGTTACTCGCAACAATTTCTCTTCAAGATGGAAAGAGATCTTAACAAAAAAAATTGGTTGTAAAAACCCTTAATATGGCTACTAATTGCCCGGTATTTGGGCCTGTAGCTCAGCTTGGATAGAGTGCTGGACTTCTAATCCAGTGGTCAAGGGATCGAAGCCCTTCGGGCCCGTTTTCTAGATAATTTGATAAAGTGTCTACACAAGTTCCAATAATTTAATTATCTTCATCAGAAGATCAAATACAACATGAAAGAGATTGAATTAAAATTAGAAAATCTGACTTTCAAACCTCATGAGATAATCAAAGGAAAAATCCAAGTAAATTATTCCGGAAGATATGACGGAGTAGTAGTAAATGCCCAGATTTTAGGCTCCAATCAACTCATAGTCTATAGATCATACAATGGTAAAACCATATCACAGAATCTCTCAAGATTGTTTATCAACAAAAACGACATGCAGCAAAATTCAGTCGAGTTTACAGCTTCAATAGAATTTGAGTCAAAGGAAATACATGAGATAAAATTCAGGGTATCAATAATTCAAGAGCACAAAGAGATTGAGAGCGATATTGTTTTTGGAAAATTAATGTCCTAGTTTTCTTAGGACGTCAAGGCTCCATGCTCTATTGTGATTGTTCCTTTCATCCATGGATGAGGATCACAATGATATGAAATGACTGCTTCCTGCGTAAAGACAAATTTGTATGCAGTACCTGGCTTGATGATTCCACCAGAGCCAAAGTCACCACTATATTGGTCCTTGAAGGGCTTGTCAGGAGTAACAGTGTGACCGATATCACCAGTATTCTTCCAAATTACTAGATTATTCACTCCAAGCTGAGCTGTGTCTGTCTTTGGAACAAAGTTTTGCTCTTGTCCTTGGTTTTCTGCACCTGGAACAATTATTATTGTGGCTGTATCACCAGGATGAAGAATTTTGTCTGGAATTATTGGTTTTGCATTAAGTTCTGGTATATAGTAAAGCTGATAATATGAAACTCCAATTGCAGCACCTACAATAACTGCAATTAATCCTATTCCATACGCATGACTGGAGGATGGAAGACTCAACTATTTGTCAACCTTGTTTTTAGTCTTATAAAGCTATACAAAAATAATTGAAAATGCTTTAACCAATACAAGACTTTGAAAAAAGATCAGCTGAGACTCTATAGTTGAAAATCTATTGTGGTAGACTTGGCGATGATTCTTTATTGTCAAGCGGTTTTGGAGATTCTGGCTCTGCAGTAGGCGGGGTCGGAATCTTCTTTGCTTCATTTAGCCCGTGTCTATACAGATGGAAGAGTCCAGCAAACACCATAAGGATTAATCCAGTCAGGAATAGAGCAAAGTTCTTCATTCCACCTAGAGCCGCATTGTATGCTGCGATGTTAAGATATACTTGGAATGCTAGTAGTGCTACAATCAACCAGTTGATCCATTTTCCTGAGAGATTAATTGGTGATGATTTATGCGGACCTTTTGAAGCTGCTAATTTTGCCTTTCTTTCGGATTCTTTTGCAAGCAATATCATCATGTATGAGAATCCAAATCCTATTGGAACCAGTAACAGCATTATCAGATAGAAGAATATTGGATCGATTACAAGTCTGGCAACTAGTGGCTTTGTAATATCAGGTGTAATGTAAAAGCCCCAGTATGTAGTAACCATGACTTGGGTAATTCCAGTGATCCCAAATGCGGTTACTAGTGGCCTATCTTTCCATGAGAACTTTTTGTATCTATCTATGAATGGTGTCATTGCAATTGCTACAATAAATATACCAGGCCATAGCACACCTGTCACAAATTTATCATACTGTGTTCTCAAGAATGCATAGATACCCGTGAGATACCATTCAGGTACGGTAATTCCTGGCGGTACTGATGGTTGGAACTTGGAACCAAGATCTACTGGGAAGACACCTCCTGTTAGCAACACTGCACCAGAGATTGCCATTACCATAGGTACATCAAATACTAGGAATCTTGGCAAGTGGACTGCCATCAGTCCCAACATCACTATTGGTAAAAGAAATACATGCATGGTGTAAAATCTGAGGATAAAGTCGGCAAAGCCTGAACCAAACATGGCATCACGTATGGTAGGTCCAACTACGGGCATTGAATTGGTAAGAGATGCAGCTATACTGATTGCAAGTTCAGCGCGTTCACTAAATATAATATCATATCCGGTAAATGCCTCCAAAATAGTTACAGTACCAAGCACTACACCTGTAACCCAAATGATTTCATTTCTTATCTTGTATCTTCCACTAAAGTATTGATAATACATGTGAAGCACTGCAAGCAGAACCATTGCATTTGAAGCGTGATAGTGAATATTTCGTATCATGAATCCATAAGGAACAGTATTATTGATTTTGGCAACGGTATCCCATGCTCTATCTAATGTGGGCTGATAATAGAACATCAGCAATGCACCAGTGACTCCAAGAATCACAAACATCACAAATGTTAGCATGCCCAAGAATCCAAAAGGACTTACGAATCTTGCAGGAAATGAGAACTTGGTACCGATGAATACGGTTCGCTCCATTCCATCCCATATCCAGTAGAAAAAATCTACTAGACCGTTTCTACGTTTTAAGGAAACGACCATATCCCACTACTCCGTTTTCATTTACAGACCATACAGCTGGTTTAATCCACAAATTTCCATCGTTATCAGCTTCAAAATAAAGAGTTGCCAGTACATTTGATGGCGAGGCTTGAAGCGAAGCAGGTCCTGCAAATGCCTTTCCATTCAATGGATTATACATGCTTCCATGACATGGACATTCACCTCTTTTTCTACCTTCTTGTGGCCAGTATTTCCACAAACACCACAGATGTAAGCAAACCATACTATAGGCACGAAAAGCACTAACATCATCTTTATTGCCTCCAAGTTCTTCAGGCAATCGAATAAACTGCCATTTTTTAAATGGCTCTTGATCAAGCACAGCATCTCCTGATAATGGATAAGTAATAACCTCAGAGTGATTCTTTGGAAAAGTCTTGACGTTTGCCTGTGTTCCATCAGGTAAGATAACTTGGGCTCGCTCCAAGGCGATGTTTGATGGGTTAGGCATGAATTTGCCCCATGGGACAAACGGTGTAAATGTTAAGGCAACTCCAGCAGCGCCAAGTAATTTAAGAAAATCGCGTCGTGATAGGGCATCCTTGGCAGAATTTTGCTCAGACATCCAAAGCTCCGTTCTTGAAAAATTGCATATAAACCTTGTCTAGCCTCTTTTGGAAATTCTCAGTTTTTTCAAAGTAATAATGGTTATTGTAGATGCAATTCCAATTCCTGCCAGTATTTCAATAGTTATAAGATTCTGATCGCTTGTTTTGTTAGATGATACGTTAGTACCAGAGTTGTCTACATACAATATGATATCTGCCACACCAACATTTTCTGCCCTGTCTTTTGCTGTTACTTCGATGGTGTAATTTCCATTTGGTACAGTTGTAGTATCAAATGAAATATTTTTGAGATCATGGAAGACTTGCTTGGGAGTTTTTACAATCAACCAGTCTTTTTGTGCAAGGTTCAATTCGTTTACGTCTAGATCAATGTTAACCATTCCAGAGACTGCAGAGTTGTTCTTTGGTGAATTTATTACAATCTGTGGGGCAGTATTGTCTATAACAAATTTGAATTCTTTGGAGAGAGAATGTCCCACGGTATCAGTTACTGTAAATTTAACGTCGTGCTCTCCTTCAGAGAGATTTTTCACATCTTCTGCTAAACTAGATTGGTTGATTACCTTTGGTTCGTTGTTGTCAAGATAATATTGTTTATCCTCAATGCCTTGTCCAATTATTTTTGGATTGATGGTATAATTATTGTTGATGAAAAGCGGAATGTCTAGAATCATTTGAGGTGGTGACTCGATTGGCAATAGAGTAGAAAACTTTGTAGTAATTGTTACAGGCTCTGCAATCTCTCTTCCTCCAAATAATGGTGCATGTATCAATACAGAATAGACGCCGGTTTGGTTTATTGATGCATATAATGCAGTAGATGTTGGATCATAATTTTTTACGGGATAAAATCCTCCGCCTTCACTAAATGGAATACTTGGGCCAAGCCAATCTCCAGTTGGCCACCCTTGAAATTGTCCGAGTACACCAGGTGGAGTATTTGTTTGGATGATTCTTCCCTGCGGGTCTATTACAAAGACTGAGAGATTTGTGTCAGGATCTTTCCAGGATAAAGTCATTGCAATCGAGTTTATTGTTTTATCAGTGACATCAAAATAATATTGGCGCCAATCTCCTGCATTGTACCTGTTTGACATGTCAAATCCCCCTCCAATGTATCCATTTCCATATAGTGCATCACCTTGTTGTCCCTGTATTACAGTAGGAAGATCTTTTGGTTGAAGTTTTTTCATTACAGCATATGATACTGGAACATTGACATTGTGTGAGCCTCCTTCAAAGTTGATAAATGCTTGATACAGTCCAGGAGTTTTGTCTTGTGGAACAATCAGAGTAGCTGTCACTCTGGCGATATCATGGGGCTTGACTTGAATACTTTTTGAGCCCAGCCAAATTTCATTCCATGGAATTTTTTTGTAATAGGTTGCAGTCAATGTATAGTCTGTTGATGTCGAGTTTTTCTTGGTATCACCTGTCCAGTATGAATATCTTGTAGGCACAGGATAGACACCAACTAGCGGAACGTGCTTTATTTGCGCAGCAGGCTCGGAGACTCTGAGTTCTTGTATGGTACCCCATGCACCGCCCCTGTTTATCAAAGAGAGATCTTTTGAGACTGGAACAGAACTATTATTTTTGGTATTCCAGTCATATAGGTAAAGTGATGATATCTTCATGTCATCAGCATATGTCTTTGCAGACGAGTTCATGAATTGTGAAAATGGGGATTCTAGATTAAGGACCAATAGTGAAGCATCATCTGGTACAGGGTTTACTTTTTCAAAGAAAGATCCTAGTCCGGTATAGTTTTTTATTTCTTGCAATGAAATATAATTTGGCCTATAGACTCCTGATTTTTTTGTGAGTGAGTCTTGTAATCTTACCTGAGTTGTTCCGTTATAGGTATCAGTCTTTATCAGTCCAAGTTTTTGCGGCTCGATATTGATTTCAAGCGTATGGTTAGTTGGATTTACTATGGTAAAAGTCGCAGACGTCCTGTCTCCAGGATTTAACCTTCCACCAAACCAGGATGTTTCAGGCAAAGATGAATTGGAAAGTTGGATTTTTTTCAAACCAACTGAAGATGAGTTCATTTGGTTTAATGCAGAATCTAGAACTTTCTTTGTATTATAATATGATGCGTCATTGTAAACTTCAAATGTATTATCATTTCCCAACACAAAATCAACTGCTCTTGTTACATTTACCAATCCAGCTCCTTGAGAAAATGGATCGTTTCCAAGATCAGTTGCAGTTGACATTAAAATATTTTTTATGGTAAAAGAATTGTACGGCATCCCGTTATCCTTTAGACTCTCAATTAGAATTGCTGCAGAGCCTGCTACAAGCGGTGCTGCCAAGCTTGTTCCGCCAAACAGGCCATACTCGCTGGTGCCATTCTTGCTTGTTTTTGTAACTGATATTGGGGTATAGCTGTATTCTCCCACTGCCATCAGATCAGGTTTTGGGTCTCCAATCAAAGACGGGCCCTTGCTTGAAAATCCAGACACCTCACCATAATGAGACGTGGTGTTGCCAAACCGTGGTTGACCCTTGAAAGGGCCATAGCCCACAAATACATTATCAGTGACTGCTCCCACTGTAATTCCAAACGGTGCAGCATCTGGAGTTCCCATGGTTCCATATCCAGGTCCTGCATTTCCTGCGCTGCTGACTATCAGCACACCAGGATAGTTGACATCAAGAGAGTGTGGTACAGACAATGCACCAAGCAAAAGAGACTGTACATCTAGTCCCGGAACTGACTGTAAAGCAGGAAAAGTCGATATTCCCCAACTGTTTGATATTATATCCACTCTTGTATCCCCGGTATACTTCCACTGGTTCTTCACTTGATCAAATCCTGCAGCCCAGAGCCAACCATAGATTGCATCACCCAACCAGAGTGCCTTGATAGGAACTATCTTTGCACCAGGGGCAACACCCCTTATGTGATATTTTGTAGAGTTGGCATAAATGTCATAACTTTGTTTTCCTGTAGATGTAATTGATCCGGCAGTACCCGTACCGTGGCCCCCAAAGTCATACATCACTCCAAAGAAATTCCCATGAGGATCAAGTGGGGGAAGAAGCGTGCCGTTTATGGCTCCCAGTTTTTTATCAACTAGAGAAGGTTTTGCAATTACACCATACACATCAAGTACATGTGCACCAACTGTTCCTGCTCCATAGTCTGGGTTTCCATCATGATTAGAGTCATAAACAAGATTCTCGTTTCCTTTACCAAGTGTAATTGGAGATTCGTCAGTAAAATCAAAATCATATTTTGGTGTATTGAAACTGTCAAATTTTGTATAATCTTTCCACGAGTCTGACATGTCTGCAATTATAGTATCGTATAATCCTGGAATGCTAGAATCTACAACAAGCACTGGCACAAGTTGCAGCCTAAAAAATTGGCCCGAAGAGATGCTCTCATAAATCATCCCAAAGTGATACACGCCACTCTGGGATACGATAAAGTGTCTTGGATCTTTTCCTATTTTATAGTCACTTGGAACTGTCCCATTTACAACAGAGGCACCCCCCTTTGGGTATAACGAGTTGTACACCTGAATGTATGTGGTCTTGCCTTTTTTATGAAGATCCAAAAATACGCCCTTTGAGGTGACATAGACAGAAGATGTCACATTTTTTGGTATTGCATTTGTATAATTTTGTATAACACCTTTTTTGATATTTGCAACAAATGTTGCGTTTGTCAGTACTAAACCCTGTCCGTCAGCGTCAATCATTATGGGAGCGTTGTTTTTGTCACGGGCAATAGAATTTGCCACATCAGGATTTGAAAAATCAGTTCCCGTATCCACTATGCCTATCTTGATGCCGCTTCCATCATACCCATACTTGTGAATGACTTTGTCAGAGCCCATAATGTTGTCAATTCGTGAGACCTCTGTTGCAGGCATTATAGGTTTTTCAGAATCAAACTCTAGTGGCAGGTCTTCAATTACATTGTATCCATTTAATTTTAAATTTGAGACTTGATCTTGATCAAAAAAACCCAGTGCAAGAGAACCGTGACTTGAATCCATTCCATATATGATATCATTTGCTTGGGATGCAATGTTTGCTACAGGGCCAGAACCGGATACAATGTATCTTTTGATTATATTCTGATATGATGAGGACGGTTGGAAATTTATCAAGTCTGATGTATTGTCTATCTTGATTGTAGTGGTATCTTTTGGAAGATCGGTATCAAATCCTGTTGCCGCCCTTGGAAAAAGAGAGAGCACAAGGATGCAAATTAGAAAAAACCCAGTCTTTGAGATGATATTTTTTTTCTTTACCATGGAAATTATCGTCGCCTAGCAAGAATTGTTATTTGTAGTGCGATGATTATTGCTATAAGGGCCACGACAGGGAGAAATAATGAGTTTAGCTGTGTTGATGCCTGGTCAATGTTTGTAACCGAGTCAGACATGGTAGTTACACTCTTGTTTAGGTTTTGGTTTGCCAAAGTAATAGATTGCTGGCTGCTGTTCAGTACAGTTCCAAATCCTTGGATCTCAGACTTTAGCTTGTCAAGTTCGTGCGAAGTGGTATTCAGAACAGTATTTAGTTGCAATATCTGGTTAGAGATCCCTTCAATGTTTTGCTTTAAGACCAGGGTAGCAACGGAACCATTTGCAGTGGTACCCTTGCTATTAGCAGTCATGTGAAAGATGTATGTGCCTTCTTGAGTGGGCGTAAAGTCAAAATAAAATAATCCCTGGTGCAGAGTTTTTAGTGAATCAGTAAGACTGACCACACTGCCATCAGGCATGTGAACATGTGATGTGGCAAGCACTGTAGATGGATTTCCTGCAACCAATAGACCATCACTTGTAACCTGAATGAAGACTCGAAATGTTTGGTTAATTGCAGCAGTCTGTGGAGCAAATACGGACACTAGGACAATTGGTTGTTGTGGCACTTGAATCAACGATGAGTTTGCCAAGAATTTTACATCAATTGTTTTTGATATACCTTGTTCTTTTGTGGCAATTGCCTCTACAGAATATGTTCCAAACGAGTAGGTATTGGTTGCATTAGGCCATCTTATCAGTATGTGACTAAAGGCGCCAGTATCATCTGCGCTTATTTGATTGAATTGTGCTATTGTACCATCGGGGGCAAACAACCGAATTATCAGCGGTTCATTTGGAAGAGCCTGTCCATAGACAAGAAGCGGCTGACCTTTAGAGTAAACATCTCTATCGGTTGATAATTCTAAAGCAAAGGCCTGGGTCAAGAAACTACTACCTGAAACTACAATAACCAGTAATGCAAGTATCAATAGTTTCAATCTAAATATGATTTTGCTAACCCATAGATATTGGTTCTGTTACTATTTTTGTACAAATTTAGTAAAATGTCATTCGCTAGAATATCGTTCAGGATTCATAGAGTTGATTGCCACCATTGAAAAACTTGATTGTTCATTTTTTAATATTGTCAATGATGCGTTTCGTATTATCATTTCATATAATGACTCGGGTTTTGGTTGAAGAACTGTAGATATCATTGATTTTATTGGGTCCATGTGTGTAACAAGCAGAATGGTTTCTCCATCATGTTTTTGTGAGCAATGTGAAACCATATCGAGAATTCTATTTTTGACGCTTGAGAATGTCTCAATGCCATTTTCTTCAACTACAGGATGATTCTGGTAGAATTTCAAGAAAACATTTCCATGTTTTTTTAGCATATCATCATAATGCATTCCAGAAAATGAACCCATCTCTATTTCTGTTAGTCTCTCATCAACGGTACAGCCTAGTCCCACTTTGTCTGCAACTATTCTAGCTGTATGCTCTGCCCGCTCTACTGGGCTGCAGTATATTTTGGATACATTAAATGACTTTAGAAAATTTCCTATCTGTTCGGCCTGCTGAATTCCCAGGTCTGTGAGCGGGAATCCTTTTGTGCGCCCAGCTAAAATCCGCTCAACATTATTTTTGGCCTGACCGTGTCGTAGAAAAAGAACTAGTGGCAAGAATAATTACAATTATTGAATAAAGATAATAATAACATTACCTGTGCTTGATTTCATGAAGATTGGAATAATTGGAGGAACTGGCGGAATGGGCAAGGGATTTGCTCTGCGATGGTGTGAAAACCATGATGTTATGATTGGATCAAGGGAAGCCTCCAAGGCAGAAGAAGCTGCAAGAGAATATTCCAGTCTTGCACAAACACAATATTCTTCCGTTAAAGGAAAGATTTCAGGAAAAGACAATGTTACCGTTTCAAAAGAGAGTGATGTTTTGGTGTTGTCAATTCCATATGAAAACATAGATGCAATATGCTCCCAACTTTTACCTAACGTGCGAGATGACTGTACAGTAATATCTCCAATAGTTCCATTGACAAAGACTGATCTTGGTTTTGAGTTCATCTCGTTTAAAGACAAGAAACCATCTGCGTTTGAATTGGTCCACAAATACATGAAGAATAAATCTAGATTGGTTTCTGCATTTCATACAATATCAGAGAAAAAATTGATTGATCCAAAACTTGTGCTGGATTCAGACATATTCGTATGCGGAGATGCAGAGGACTCGATAAATCTAGTGCGCCAGTTGATAACTGAGATAAAAAATCTCAGGCCCATACTATTGGGACCAGGCTCGCTGTCATATCTTGCAGAGGTGGCAACACCAATTCTTTTGAATGCAATGATAAAAAACAAGATGAAAAACCCAGGCATAAAGATAATCTAGTGTTACAAATATAATCAAGCATGGGTCGCGTTCGAAGAAAAAATTGGTTTACTGCAATGGGGGTATTGTTCATCGTAGTAGCGTGCATTGCAATCATACGGGACTTGCTCATATGGGGGCCAGAGTTTACATCAGACTTTTTTACATCTTCTGACATTACAAGTGAAAAGATATCAGTAGGCATGTTTGGCATTGCAGGATTTCTCATCATCTTGGGCCTGCGCGGAGAAAACTATGAAGAATGAAAAATTTTTAAAATCACAGAAAATTTTACGTCTTGCTACAATAGATTCGTCTGGCAGCCCACACATTGTTCCGGTATGGTACATGTATGAAAATAACAAGTTCTATGTGGGAACAAATATGAAAACAAGAAAAGCAAGAAACATCAAAAAAAATCCCAAGGTGGCATTTTGTGTGGATGTCGGGATACGATCACCTGACATTGTTGGTATAATGGGAACTGGAAATGCAAAGTTAATCTTAAAAAAAGACTTGGTGGAATTAATTTCAAAAAAGATCTTGGCTCGATATTTTAAGAGCCTAAAAAATAAATCAGCGCAGCAACTCTTGGAGCAGACTGACTGTATCATACAGATAACGTCAAGAAAGGTTACAGACTGGAAGTACTAGGCAACGAATTTTTCTATTTTATCTAGCGCATCTTGTAATATCGGTATATCAGGCAAGAAGACCATCCTAAAGTGTCCTGTGCCATATTGGGTTCCAAATCCTGAACCATGAACTGTAAGTATGCCGGTCTCTTTCAATAGTTCAGTTACAAACTCTTTATCAGAACCATACTTGTTGTGCTCTATTTTTGGAAATGCGTAAAAAGCACCTTTTGGGTTGGAACAACTAATGCCATTCATCTCATTTAGTCGCTTTATGGTATAGTCGCGCCTCTTTTTGAGTTCAGAGACAAAGTTTGTTACATAATCCTGAGGCCCGTTGAGTGATTCTAGTGCAGCATATTGTACCGGCAGATTGGTTGCAATCCTCACTCGCGATAATTTTGGTACATTTTCTCGTAGCAGTTCTAGTCTCTTTGATTGGTTAAACGCGATATAACCAACCCTCCAGCCAGACATTAGATGGACTTTGGAAAATCCGTTAAGCAAGATTACAGGCGAGTCGCCACTGACCTTGCCAATTCCTGTAAACTTTTCGTCAAAGACAATCTGGTCGTATATTTCATCACAGATGATATACAAGTCATGCTCGTTTGCAAGGTCGACTAGATCTTTTAGTGACTTTTCACTGAACACTACACCTGTTGGATTATTTGGACTGATAAGACATATTGCAACTGTTTTTTCTGTAATCTTTGATCGTATATCATCTAGATCAGGAGTTGAGCTGTGCAGGTCTACTAGAAATTCAATTGGTTTTCCACCAAACAATCTGACATAGGATGCATATGGTGGATAATATGGGCCAGGTATCAGGACCTCATCACCTGCTTCTACGATAGACGCCATTATCATCTCAAGGCCTTCAGATACTCCGTTTGTTACCAGCACATCATCTTCTAAAACTTGGAGACCTTTTTTTGCCTCTTTTTTTGCTATCGCTTGACGTAATTCTGGTAGTCCCTCTGATGATGCATAATAATTCTGGCCCTCTCTTACTGCTTTGATTAATGCCTCTTTTACTCTGTCAGGTGGCTGGAATCCATACTGGAGCGGGTCGCCAATGTTAAGATATGTTATCTTTTTGCCTTGCTTTTGAAGTTTTCTTGCCTCTAGTGCGATATCCCGTATTGCATACTCTACTCCTGCTACCCTTTGTGAAATTTTCAATTACCTAGACAGATATTTAGCCCCGTTAAATTCTTAATTGATTGGACTCGTTGCATAGCCAGGATAGTGCGGGCGGCTTCGGACCACCAGGTCGTGGGTTCGAATCCCACCGAGCCCTTGATAATAAATAGATGGAACTTGCCAGATCATATTGGTATGAGATTTCAGATTTCTTTATTCTATGTAGGGATATTGTTAATCATAACAGGATCAATAGGGGCCGGAATTATTTTATCTCAATCAAACAAAAATACGACTAGTTTTTCACTTGACAGCCTTGAAGCCAACAGTGTACCGATAAAAATCAATGGTGATGGGATTGGATTTTACTTGATATCATCTGAAAGTTATCAGAACAACATTTTGGCCAAAGTCATCGATTCGCATGGAAACTTTCTTGACATCAGAAAGATAACAAATAAAGTTACAGTTGATTACTTTCATTTTTCACACGATGATCAAGTTACACTAGAGATGACAAATCTCTCTGACAAGCCTGTAAAGATTACTGCTACAATAGGAGATACCAGAGTTCAGGAAATAATGTTTCCTGCGATACTGATATTTGTCGGTGCCTTGGTCTTGGTGTTCTCAGGATATAGAAAGTTGAAGAACTACATTACAGAGCAGCCAGACGAAAACAAGTCATAGACTGGAATACACAGCATAGTTGCGCCAATCAATAATGACAAGTTGAATCCTATCCAGGTGGCAGAAAATATTACATTTACAATTGCAAATGGGACAAGTTTTTTTGTTTTTATATAGCCAAACTTGGCAAGTGTGAGAAATCCACCAATCGAAGTCAGCAACAATCCGGATTCTATTGTAAGATGTGAGGATGTTACCAGTCCGTCAATGCCGTATATTGTATGGAAATTATAATCTACATAGCCTCCACCAAGCTGCATTGCAGAGCCTCCAAGTAGCAGCATCATTCCAATGATTATCTTTCTGTTCTTCAATGATAAAATAGTTCCAAATGCTGCAGAAAATGCCACTATGCTTACTCCTGCATAGACAGTAACATGCTGTATAGTCCAGAAACTGTCCGGAATCTTTAGTGCATGGGATGCCGAGTCCCATATTCCTCCAATCAGTACGCCGGAGGTGCCAAGGACTGCCAGTATTGAAGCGATAAACAGTAGATCATTTTGTCGTGATAGAAACGATCTTGATACAATTTGTGGTATTGCCATAATTACACTCGAAATTATCTTGCTATATAGAATGTTGTTATGAAATTTTTAGCATCTTGTTTTATTGATTACAATCCGTGGATGTAATTTTTTTAGAAATGACTATTATACTGGATCATGATACCATGATACCATGAGTCCAGGCATAGGATTAATGAAGCGAAGACTTCCAACAGAAAAGGAAGCAATACCAGTTGCGGTATCAGGAATTGTACAAAAGTATAACGTCAAGTCAGATGAGATCAAGACACTAGAGACAAAATTTGATATCGATAGCGGAGACTGGTATGTGGCATTAGGATTTGGAGAGAAACGTGCCATAGTAAAGATGGATTCTGTTCAAGGTACGATAACTGAGATTAAAGAGATCTAGGTTTTATTTTCTAAATTGTACGTTAGATACTTCTGGCTCTTTTATTATTATCAATCCGCCATCGCGTAGTTGCTGGATCAATTGTAAAACTTCTTTTTCCATCTGCCCTCGCTGCAGTCCGACTTGTTGTGCAAATAAGTCAACTAGTTCAGTGATTCTTCTCTGTCCGTTGCACAGTTTCCAAAATTCTACTATGGCCTGGTTTACCATGAATCCCTGCTGTTTTTCATCCATCAAGACAAGTGAGCCGTCTTCTTGTTTTACTAGAGAGCCTACACCTTGTGGCATAGCAATATCATAGTTAATCGGAGCAACTGTTTTTTGTTTTCCATAGTTGATCATTTTTTTGCCTTCATCTGACATTTTTTCTGGTGTCCATGCTGGCTCCCATACAATTTCTACATCAACTGCTGACACCCCTGGAACCTTGGTTACGTATCGTTTTACGTCAGTAACTAGCGTATCATGCAATGGGCAACCACGTGTTGTCATTGTCATCTTGATGTCTACTTTGTTATCAGGATTGATGTTAACGCCATAAATTAGTCCCATATCCACTACGCTGATTGGAATCTCTGGGTCCATGCATTGTTTTAACGAATCTAGTACCTGTTGTGAAGTGACAGTTGCCATGAATTGGTTTTGTTTTATAATAGAATAAATACTTTACAACTGGGATTCAAATAATTTTTTAATTGATGCCTCAAAGGGCGGTTTTGCAATACCTACCTCTGTAATGATTCCAGTGATTAGCTCAGGTGGGGTCATGTCAAATGCTGGGTTTATCACGTTGATTCCGTCAGGTGCTGTCTTTTTTCCTGCAACCCCTGTTACCTCGCTTGCTTTTCTCTGTTCAATTATAACATCTTCTGGTCTACTTGTTAGATCAAAAGTTGAGAGCGGTGCTGCCACATAGAAGGGTATGTTGTGTTGTTTTGCCATCAGTGCAACTTGGTATGTTCCTATTTTATTGTAAACATGTCCGGTCTGAAGTATTCTATCAGCTCCTACAATCACTTTGGAAACTAGTTTATTTGCCATAGAATATCCAACGGCAGTATCTGGAATCAAGCTAACATCAATTCCATCATGCTTGAGCTCAAATGCAGTAAGTCGCGAACCTTGCATGACTGGTCTAGTTTCAGTTGCAATGACTTTGATCTTTTTTCCACTATCTTTTGTTGCACGTATTACTCCAAGAGCTGTTCCATAAGCTACGGTTGCCAACGCACCTGCATTACAATGAGTCATCACAGTATCATTATCATCAAATAATTGTGAACCATGTTTTCCCATACGCATGTTTATTGCAATGTCCTCTTCTGCCATCCTTTTTGCTTCGCTAACAACCGATTCTTTTAGATCAGATACATCCTTTGCAGATCTTGCAACATTCATTATTTTTTCAAGGCCCCATGCAAGATTGATGGCAGTAGGTCTTGTTTCATGTAGCACTTTTCTTGCTTTTTCTAAATCCTCCATGAGAGATTCTTTTGTACTAGCTGTGCTTTGCAGTGCAGCCAAGGCAAGGCCAAAAGCTCCAGAAACTCCAATGGCAGGAGCTCCTCTTACAATCAAATCCCTGATAGCAACTGCTACATCTTGATAATTAGTATAGGTAACATAGACCAGTTCATTTGGAAGCTTGGTTTGATCTATCATTACAACTGAGTTATTTTTCCATTCTACAGTTCTAAGACTAGAGTGAATCATATCTTTAAAAAATTAATGAACCTTATATCAAGTATAAGCAGACTCTTTGATTAGTTTCTGTAATCCTTCTTGTAGTTCGACTTGTGGATTGTATCCAAGTTCTTTTTTTGCAAGCCAGACAGAGACTTGGCTGTGTTTTATATCACCTTTTTTTGCTTTTTTGTAAATTATGGGTATTTTTTTTCCAGAGATATCTATCATCATTTGTGCAAGATCCTTAATGGAAACATATTTTCCACTTGCGATATTGTAAAAATTTCCTTTTTTTCCATCTATTTTTTCAATTGACTTGTTAAACGCTTGTACCACATCTGTGACTGAGACAAAATCGCGGGTATTAGAACCATCACCAAAAATTACAAGTGGCTTTTTTTGCTTTATATTTTGTAGAAATTTTGTGATCACACCTGCATAGGAAGATGTTTGTCCTTTTCCATACACATTGAATAATCTAAGGGATACACAGTTTAAATCATAACAGTTTGAGAACGCTTGTAAATAATTCTCCATTGCGAGTTTTGTTGCCCCATATGGAGAGATGGGTTTTGTATTAGAATTTTCAGAAATTGGAAGATCTTTCTGATCTCCATATATAGCAGCACTGGATGGCGCAATTATATTTTTGATATTTTTTTCCACACATGCTAGAAGAACGTTTAGCGTTCCTGTGACGTTTACATTATTTGTATACTGGGGATTTTTTATGGAATCCTGTACGTTTATCTGGGCTGCAAGATGAATCACAATGTCAGACCCTGTAATTGATTTTTTTACAAGGTCCAAGTTTGTTACATCGCCTTTGATGAGTTTTGCTCCAAGTTTTTTTATATTAGCGATAGAATCTGTTGAATTGTTTTTTAGGTTGTCATAAACTGTGACCTTGTTTTTTTTCTCAAGTAGATGTTTTACCAAGTGTTGGCCAATAAAGCCAGCACCCCCCGTGACAAAGATTTGCATACTATACAAATAACATAACGCGTATTAAATTATTGAGATTCGTCTTTATTGTCAGCAATACAAATGATAGTTGTTTTATTTTCTACTCTCAACAAGTATGAGCTGTTAGGTGTACGCTAGTCAAAAATGACTATTTACCACACACAGTGATTATATCAAACATATCGGAGAATTTTTTATTTATTTTGGTATTTTTTTGCTATTGATTTTGAGTTTTTGACTTTATTTGCATAGATATCATTAATGTCTTTTATCATGTCTAGTGTAGAATTTTTTATCAAATCCAGATTTGGAATAACGCAATGCCCGCCAATAAATCCCGGAAACATCTTTGGTCTGTTTCCTAAATATTTCTGGATTTCATCTGCAAATGACCACATCTCGTCATAATCTACTTTGTTTTCTATTGCAATCATGTTGCTGAGTTGGGCGTATGTGATTAGCCAACCATAATAGGAAGTGTCTACTACAATTTTAGCTAGCTCTAAAGTTATAGGTTTTGACATTTGTTTTGTTTTAATTCCACATTTTTTCATTAGTTTAGAATAAGCAGAAGATGCCCATTTAGAATTTGGTGCAGTTGTTTCTATAGCATAAAATTTTATGTATCGTTTCATATCACTGAGCATTCTTTTGTGAATTCCTCTTGTTGCACTATATATGACAGGAATTGTCATTTTTGATTGGAGTTTACTTGTAGTACCAGGACTAATCGTACTATGAATAACAATGCCATCTGGTTTGAATTTCTCATATAATGACAATACGTTTGAGTCAAACTTATTGTTGTAAGGTATACAAACATGTAAAAAGCAAGTACCAAGTTTTTCATATTTTTTAAATTGGGTTACATCCAATAGGTTTTCATTTATATCGTAACCTACTGCTGATTTTTTCTTGGATAGCAATTGGAGTATAGGTGATCCTATTTCACCAAGACCTGCAACAACATCTTTTTTCATCAAAGTATCTAAAGTTAATTATAACTCCTAAATTAACTAATATGTTTTATTTTACGCTTAAGTTTTGCTGGAACCCCAACCCACATCTCATTTTTTGGGATATTCTTATTTACAAATGAATATGCGCCGATTACAGAATTTTCTCCTACAGTAATACCCGGCATTATAGTACTATGCGTTCCAATTTTACAGTTTTTTTGTAATACAACTTTACCTTTTTTATTGTCTATAGTAGAATACGAATAAATTGAGCAATGTGAACCAATTTGCACTTTATCTTCAATTTGTACACCAAATTGGCAATTTATATAAGTAAATGATCCAATGTCAAAATCTCTTCCTAGTTTCAAATTTTTTGGATAGTGAACTATGTAATTATATTTTGTAAATTTATTATGTTTTATTATAGGTAATTTCCAATTGTTTTTTTTCATTACCATATCTAACAAAATATTTGTTTCTGAATTAAGTCTTTGTCAAGATTAATTTTTTCAAGACAATGAATGATTTTTTTTGAGGTGTTACCGTTACCGTATATGTAGTCATGAACAAATCTCCTATGTTTTCTCATTTGGAATGCATTCAAAATAGCACGATGTGTTGAATGAGCATTTCCGGCAGACACATCTATTACATTCATACCTCTTTCTCTGCCTTCCTGACGAACACCAATGTTTACCACCGGGGTATTGAAATAGCTAGCATCAATCATACCACTACTAGAGTTACCTACTAGAACACCACAATATTTGATCATTCCCAAGTAGTCACTTCTAGGTATTGAGGGATATACCTTGATGAAAGAATATTTTCTAGCATACAATAGAAGATGATCAAAAATTTCTTTACTCCCAGTATCAGAATTTGGGGCAATAGCAATTGTTGGCCTTTTTGTCTGCGCTATTGCCTCCAAAGTAGATAGTATGTGTTTGTCACTAAGTTCAGATTGCGTAGTTACAGAGTGTTGCAATAAAAGAATTTCATTCCCAGTGAATGCGAAGGGATAACGTTTAGCCAAATTTAGTCTAGACGTAATTTTGTTTTTGGCTATGTCATCAATACTAGGAGAACCTGTAAGAAATACCATTTTGGGATTTTCTCCCATTTTTATGATTCTATCATAGCTTGTTCTGGTAGCGGCAAAGTGTATATTAGACATTTTGGTAATTGCATGTCTGTTATATTCATCTATTCCACCTTTGGATCTGTCTCCACCGTGAATGTGAGCGTTTGGTATATTCATGTGATATGCAGCGATCGTAGATGCTAATACTTCATCACGATCACCTAGAACTAAATTAATGTCAGGTTTTAGTTTTTTGAAAACTTTGGAAAATTCAACTATGCCTTTACCTAATGCGATAGACATGTAGTATGTAGAATTTCCTTTTGGCATCATGTCAACAGTGGCATAGATTGAAAATCCATCATCTTTTATTTCATTAATAGTTAGACCATGTTTTTTTGATAGGTGCATACCAGACACTATAAGATACAATTGTAATTTTTTACTAGATTGAATTTCTTGTAAAACCGGTCTCAATATACCATATTCTGCTCTACTACCAGTGGTAACAGAAATTCGTCGTTTCATTTTATGATATTGAACACAAATTAATAATATATGAGCATTTGAATTGAGGTTCACATTTTTATATAATAACCAAATAGCGATTACATGGTTTTTGTAATTGTTGAGATAGGAGTAAACTGGGATGGCAATTTTGATTTAGTGAAATCAATGATGGCTAAGGCTAAAGAATGTAAATGTAATGCAGTAAAATTTCAGGCCTTCAATGAGGATATAGTAAAAGACCATCCTGAAAAATCTCGTTTGATGAGTTGTTCAATTTCAAAAAATAATATAGAAATTATAAATGAATTAGCAAAATCTGTTGGAATCGAATGGTTTTGTACACCCATGTATCCAGAGGCTGTAGATATCTTAACACCATATGTATCAAGATTTAAAATAAGAGAGTTTGATGGTAGATCATTATTAGAAGGTAAAACAACTGAATTATTAGAACGAGTTCTAAAAACAGGTAAAGAAATCATCGTGAGCACTCAAAGATCACCAAAGGATACAAAGTATTTTGACCATGGACAAATAAAATGGTTATATGTTGTTCCAAAATATCCATGCAGTCTATCTGATTTAGATTTTAGAAACATACAAGAATTTGATGGTTTTTCTAATCATCATCCTGGCATCATAGCACCTTTAACCTCCACGATATTAGGTACAAAGATTATAGAGATCCACGTTACTTCTGACAAATTTAAAGATTTTATTGATAATAATGTTAGTTTAGATTTCGACCAATTAAGAACATTAACGGATGCGATACATCAAGCTGAACAAATAAAACATTAAAGATTTTACCATTCACATACATAGCAATTCTATATACTTCAATAATTTTATAAAAGGTTTTAATAGAGAATTTTCTTGATTCAAGGTGTTGCAACTAAGTAAACAACAAAAACAAACTAAAATTTTCTTTAATCAATTTACAAAAAAATGGCAAAAATCTGCTAAGACAGATTCACATTTAACAATAAACATCATAAAACAGAGAAATGACTATGTTGTAAATATCGCACAAAAGTTTCTAAAGAATAAATCTAAAACACTTGATGTTGGATGCGGTACGGGAGATTTGGCTATAAGTCTTCTCCAAAAAGGTTTTGATTCTCATGGAATAGATTTTGCGTCATCCATGATAAAAAAAGCAAAATTAGAAGCTCATAGGAAGAAGTTTTCTCCTGACCGATTTCAATTAACATCCATTTTTGATTATACCACTGATATAAAATATGATTTAATTTCTGCTAATGGTTTTATCGAGTATATTTCAGAGAAACAGTTTATAGAATTTATTCAGATGTCATACGAAATGCTTAAGGATAAAGGATTATTGGTTTTTTCTTCTAGAAATAGATTATTCAATGTATTTTCATTCAATGAATACACATTAGACGAGATAAAAATTAAACAGTTAGATTATTTAATTGAAGAATGCATTATGTTTAACAAAGCCAAAAATCTTATCGATCTGTTAAAAAAGAAACACAGTATCAGATTATCACAAAATTTGAAAAATCATGGAAATACAGGTTTTAATATTGATACACGGTATCAATACACACCGTTTCAAACAATCGAAATGTTACGAAAACATGGATTCAAAGTAATAGATTTGTCCCCAATTCACATTCATGTATTCACTACCGGTGCTAGATCAAGACTGAACGAGATCCATGATCAAGTATCAAAATATGTACAAGAAAAAGAAAATGCACATTTACCTTTGATCCCTCAATCTTCTTCTTTTAGTATTGTTGCCAGAAAATTATAATGAATAAATCATGTAAAATAATAATGTATCATTATGTTAGACCTGTTAAGGGTAGTAAATATCCCAACATCAAAGCACTAGAATTTGAAGGATTTTTAAGACAATTAAATTATTTACAAAATAATTCTAATTTCATTTCAGCAATGGATCTTCTTGATTCAATATATAATGAAAAAAAACGTACCTAAAAAATCGATCATGTTAACTTTTGATGATGGATTCAAAGATCATTATTCCTATGTTTTCCCACAGTTAAAGAAATTATCTATTCAAGGATTATTCTTTCCTCCAGCAGAACCAATTGAGAAAAAAATTGTTTTAGAAGTACATAAAATTCAGTTTATTCTGGCATGTTGCGAGAATAAACAGGATATTATTAATTTAATTTTTGCAATGATTAAACAATACAAGAACGAATATGAATTAAGAGATTCAAAAGAATATTTTCTAGAATTGGCAGCATATGATAGATTTGATACAAAAGAGGTAGTATTTATCAAAAGAATTTTACAGAGAGATCTTCCTAAGAAATTAAGAACAGAAATAATTAATTGTCTTTTTGAAAAATTTGTTACTTCCGATGAGAAAACTTTTGCATTAGAATTATACTTATCATTAGATGAGATAAAAGAAATGAGAGAGAGTGAAATGTATTTTGGGTCTCATGCCTATTCTCATGAATGGTTAGGACGCCTTTCCACTCAGCAGATACAATTAGAGATAGAAAGAAGTTTAAAATTTTATTCAAATTTCATTGGTAAAACTAATGATATTATCATGTGCTATCCATATGGAAATTATAATGCAGATGTCATTAATCAATTGAAGAATAAAGGCTTCAAGGCAGGCCTCACTACGGAAGTTGGTGATGCCATTCTTAATAGGGATAATGCATTTACCTTGAAAAGATTGGATACTAATGATTTTATTCAATAAAAATAGATTAAGATTAGTTGGTTTATCAGATCTAATTAATGAATGATCATATCTTTCTCATTCCCTAATTCTTCTCGTGCCTTGCAAATGTTACAATATTTTTTCCATTTCGCGTCATGGCTCCATTGATCAAATCCTGTTTGATCATACCTTTGATGAGCCATCTGTAGTATCCTCTTAACATCTTTTTTATACATGAATCTTTTTAATGCATATAATTCAGCTATTGAAAAATATTGACTGACAGTTGCAGTATATTGTGTGGCATTTCCACATTCTCGAATGAATTTATCAAGTGCTTCTAGTTTCCATTTTTTTATTAAGTTCCCATCAACATCTTTTTTGCTTTTAACTAATCTCAATCTTTCATCATATTGCTCTAGTACGAAATCTTTGTATTTATAATAAAGAGGACTACCGACATAAGGAGTACATATGAAAGGATCAACCTCGATATCATTTTTGATCCAAAACATCACTGTTTCCAATAAATCATCAATATTTTCATGCGGATTACCAATCATAAATGTGGCAAGAGGCGTCAGTTTTGCTTTCTTCACTGCATCAATTGTTATTTGTTCATGGATCTGTAGTTGGCCCTTTCCTATATCCTGATTTAAGACCTTATCAGATGCTGATTCAAACCCAAATGAAATATAGACACAACCTGCATCCTTCATAACCTGAACTATTTCAGGGTGAACGGCTACACTAGGTGCATCACCTAAAGTTCCCCATTTGATTGTTTTATTTAATTCGTTTTTAACATATAGATCACAAAATTCTTTAGTCCATTGTAGATTACTTGTCATGTTTTCATCAAGAATTGATAGAAAATCTATGTTAAAATTTTCTTTGAGTAATTTTATATTTTCTATGGCATATTTTGGTGAAGGCCATCTAGCAGGTAATTGGAAAGTTTTACTATATTGATCTGCAATTCGGACTAACTTTTCACCTTCTCTCCTGTCTCCTTTACCATAGATATTCTGAAGATCCCCTCTAGACATTCCATTATGAGAACAGAATGTACACCCTCGTGGACAACCCCTTTCCCACACTGTAGAAGCTCTTCTTTTAGCATTAAATGACTCTACTGAAAGTGGAAGAGAAGAATATTGGAAGTAGATTTCTGTCTCCATTAAATGATATGCTGGAAAAGGAACCGTGTCAAGATTAGAAATTAATGCTCTTGGTTCTGTAAATTTTACATTATTACCGTTTTTAAGGCATAGTCCTCTAACACCTTCGAAATCATTTGTATTATTTTTTATTTGGTCGTAAACTTCAGAAAATGTTTCTTCCCCCTCACCAATACATATCATATCAATTTGAGGAATCAGTTCTAAAATTTCGTCTGGATTATAAGTACTCCACCCCCCTCCAGATATTATAATAGAGTTGGGAGAAGATTTTCGGATCATAGGAATTAATTCTTTTATTCTAGAATAAGTTGAAGTAAGACCGCCTATTCCGATAAGATCCCATTTTTCTGATGAAATCTCTTGAAAAATTATATCATCTGGTACAACACTCTCATTAAACTTGGCCCTTAATGCGTTTAAATCTAGTATTCCGACATGTCCTCCCTTCTGTTCTACAATAGAGGAAAGAATTCCTGCCCAGAATGGAAAGTGTTGAGGATAAGAATCAATACGAATTTCTGGAACGACAAATAATGTCTTCATGTTATTACATACAAAATGAACTATATTTAAGCCAAATTATGAAAATCTCCAAACTAATGATTACATGTTGAAAGAAAGTCTTTGAAAGAGATACAACGTATCCTTTCTCCAAAAATACATCCTCCTTCAGTAGCATTAATCGTATTTACCCAAGAAGGAGATCTTTTGATAAAATCTTTTAATGCAGAGCTATAGTATTGGAAAAGTGGATCCAATATACAATTACTGTCAAATTCTGGATTATGAACTAAGGGGAATAATCTTTTAGCCTCTGGACTATCTTTTTCTATTTGTATTTTTACAGAATCAGAACCGTGCGATGTTATTAATTGCCATGAGTCTTCTTCTTCCCAACTGTGATTTATTCCAATTAACGCAACATTACTACACTTTAGTATTTGCCATGCAATAAACCATGAAGAAGTACCAACATTTCCACCTGTTTGTATTGCAGGAAGACCTGAATTTTTTTTTGCTCTAACCATCAGAGCGGCAATTTGATTAAATGATTTTTTTCCTTCATGATAATCAAATAGTGCATGTAACCAATATATTTTGACACCTCCTTGTTTTGCTCGTTTTACTACTTGTGGATTAACCATAGTTGAAAATATTCCATGAATTTGTTTACCATATTTATCGACAATTGGATCATCATAGTATTTTGCAATTTTCTCATCAGTATCAATTGTTACTACATAAAATCGCGGAAATTTATCTGGTGTTATTCCAGATTTTAATACTTTAATGAGTGCAGAATCACAGCATACCACCGAATCTTTGTAATTGCTATTGGCTAGCGATTCCAGATGACCTTTTTTTTTAACAGATGGTCCACTGCCAATAACTATAGCAGAATGAACGTTTGA
>Ga0207140_1023_pt1 | contig 34733 bp, 29 predicted proteins | sample Alteio_BWMinHeat_4_FD_153528 | JGI IMG/M metagenome (GOLD analysis project Ga0207140, IMG submission 153528) | Enriched cells from forest soil in Barre Woods Harvard Forest LTER site, Petersham, Massachusetts, United States -... | ecosystem: Environmental > Terrestrial > Soil > Temperate forest >... | reverse complement strand
CAATCGAAATATCGCCTTGATTAGTGTGTAATGTGATCATTTTATCTCCGGTTTGTTTAATGAAATTTCGCGTATTATGACACTAATCTTCATTTTTTTGCATATTTTGATAAACATGATAATCTTTATTAATGGTACGTTGTCCTGAAGTAGTAAATGAGAGGAATAAAAATGAATCTTTTCATCTGGCTTCCTTCAATGTTCTTATTAGGGATTGTTTCAATGGTAATATGTTATCTATTCGTGATTGCTTGTCAGAAAATATAATAGGCAGTCTACAGGGGAGTTTAATGATATATTTAACATCTATTATCGTCATTTTTATTTTTATTTATTTGATTACAACACTAGTACGACCTGAGTGGTTTTAATAAGGACATAAAGCTAAAAGGAGTTAAAAAGTGTTTATTCAAACCTGGCTGCTCCCATTTGCCCTTCTTACAACAGCCACTATCGTTGCTTTTCCTTTAAGTCGATATTTGGTGGTGGTGGTGGTGTTACGATTATAGTTGGAATTGGGGTTGTAGTTGTACTTGTAGTTGTTGTTGTACTTGTAGTTGTTGTTGTCGTTGTTGTATTAGATTGATTCCGATCCAACACAGCAACCGGTGGTCGATATTTTGAACCAGAAGTATATCCCACAGATCCGCCTTTATGAGAAATTCGCACTTGTTCTGGTGCTGATTCAGCTCGTGGTGACTGCTTCGATTCTTCAACTGGTGCTGATTCAACTCGTGGCGATTGCTTCGATTCTTCAACTGGTGTTAATTCGATTACCTCCGTATCTTTTTCTTTACCTTTACCTTTATTTTTACTTTTTACCTTTGATCTAAACATATTCCACCCCTCATCTCTCGTTAGTTATGTAAATAAAATAATGACTTCATTTTTTATTACGATTTAGTAAACTTAACTACCTGCCTATGATTTTCTTTCTTATCTTCAATCGCAGGTGGCGCTGACGTACCGCCAAAAAGTGATGCATGATGTCGGCCATTCTTCTTGTTCCCAAAACTAAAAGCGTTCGTATTTTGATTTTGTGGTTGCATACAAAATCGTACTAACGTTTCAATAGCATCATCATGTTTTTGTTTGTAAACCATATCTTCTTCTATTGCTTCTTCGAGTTTCACAATCAAAACCATCTGTTGAATAAAACTAAAATCACGTGTTCTCGACATGTGTTTCAATGCTTCACGTTCAAGCATCGTTTGCAATTCAATGAAACGAATTAATTGACCTCTTTTATATTCTCTCAGTGCATCCCAATCATGATTTTCTTTTGATGCTTGAATATGAGAATGCATATGGGTTGCAACAGGAACAACATGTCTCATCACCTGAGCAATATCAAATTGCGGGTACATACTTTCTAACGCATCAGATTTTGCATTGACTTCAGCTTCAACCAAATCCATCCCTGCCGCGAGTTTTTGTTGTTTAGCCGCTTGATATTGTTCAATATGTAATTGTTTCGCTGCATGACCTTCTGGCAATTTTTCCAAGATTCCTAATGGCGTCACTGTGGGAGCAGCCGTAGCAGATTCTTCTGCTAATTTGTCTAATTCTTCTTTTGACAATGCAACAGCATGAACACTACCATCTGGTGCTGTAATCGCATAAGTTTTAGATGCCACTTTATCACGACACGCGTCAGCTGCTTCATGAAATGCAACATCTGCTGCACTTGCTGTTTCCTCAGCTGCTTTAACTGCTTCATAAGCATCAGCCACTTTAGCACGTGAAGCTTGTAATGCTGATCCTGCTTGTACCGCCAATTGATATAATTGTTCAGCAATTTGTTGTTTAACTTTGTTATCTTGACTTTGATTTTGAACCGTTTCATCTTTAACAACAGCAAATCGTTTACGATTCGCCTCTGCTAATTGTTGCATTAATTTTTTGGATTTTTCATCTGCATAACGTAAATCTTCTTGGTACGCTCTATCTTCTGAAGCACGTTGTTTAATAGCCGCCAAATAATTTAATCTTTGTTCTTCAGTTAAAAGAAAGGCATCCACAGCAGCCTCTTCACAAGCTGCCTGATAATCTCTTGCGAATACACTGTCAGGATTCTTTAGAAGGGCTTCCATATCTAACCCTAAGAAAGGACCTTGCTGACCTTGTTGAAGGACATGATCTCTGCGATGTTGAACTGGCATAGCTGCTCCAATAAAAATTTATTTGATTTATTAATACGTTATATATATAGTTCCTCTAGAGTAGCCAATAATATTACAACAACTTACGTATTACTACTCATTTTGTAAGAATAATTATCGCATCAAATACTTAACGCATCATTAAGATTATAGATTATTTTTTATACAAGGAAATGACTGATCTTATGAAAAAATTTACCTCTATTCTTATTCTTATTGGGACCATTTTAATCGCTTCCATTCACACGGCATTTGCTAACACGACGGTCAATATAATAGCCATCTCAGATGTACATTTTGATCCGTTTCAAGCGTGTCATACCACGCCTTGTCCCACCATCGACAAGTTAGAAACATCGCCGATAGAACAATGGGACAAGATTCTATCTGAAACACCCACCTCAAAAGGCAATGATTCGAATTATCATATTTTAAAATTACTGATCAATGAGTTGAGTTACTCAGCAAAAAAAAATCATATTGGTTTTGTCCTTATGCTAGGCGATTTTTTAGGACATCATTACAAAGATAAATATTTGCAATACTCAAGTATTAAAACAGAAGAAAGCTATAAAGCCTTTGCCTTGAAAACCTTCCGCTATCTCACTGTTCTCGTAAAAAAAGCAATGCCAGATATTAGTGTTTATTCGGTTGTGGGAAATAATGATACTTATTATCAACATAATAATTTATCTGATTTACATGAATTTTCAGAAGAATTGGGAAATGTCTGGTCTGATTTGATCTATGATCCAGACACTCGCGATTCATTTCTCAATCAATTCACAAAAGCGGGTTATTACGCGATCAAACCTCGAGAAATGAACAACGTGCTTATTGTTGGTCTTCATTCAACAATATTTTCATTACATGCAAAAGGAAAAAGTATCGATCAATTCGCAAATGAACAACTTGATTGGTTGCAAGAAACTTTATCGCAAGCACAAAAAAATCAGGAAAAAATACTTATTCTTATGCATATCCCAGATTTCATTGCGGTATCGAGTTCTCTTGAAAAAAAACCTTACCAAACCATCAAATTTTGGGAACATAACTATAGCAAACGTTTTCAGGCATTGTTAAAAACATATGATAACAACATCATTGGGATCATTGCAGGACATGTCCATAATGATTGGTTTCACATCGTCAACCATACGCCTGTTATTTCTGTCCCAACAGGCAGTCCCATTTTAAATGCACCCGCTTATAAAATTATTATATTTTCGACAATATCTAATCAGTTTAAAGATTATCAAACTTTTATTTTAAATAAAAATAATCACTGGGAAATGGAATATGATTTCAATCAAATTTATCAACCGCATTGCTTTCAATGCAGATTAATTGATGGCATGAATCAAGTAAAAAAATCAGGAAAACTCGCGGATGCCTATATTAAATATTATCAGCTAAATAACCCTGGTGTCATCACACCAAAAAATTGGATTTATTATTGGTGCAACATTTATCATCATTCAGTCACTGGTTATGAAGCCTGTTTATCATCAAAGTAACTTCTTAACGAATTGTGGTAATTTAAATTGATCTTCAAGGTATTGGTCAATACTGAAAGCATGCCATCCCGTAAAGGCAAAACTTAAGATAAGTATCATCCACATGGTAGCAAATTCCCAACCACCACCTTCGTTTGCCCAAATAAATCCTAAATCAAAATGATGCCCGAGATAAGTTGCAATAAACAAATATATTACCGTGCCTAATGCACCAATACGCATCATGAAACCTAATCCCAGCGCAATCGCAGCACCAAGTTCACAACATCCTGCAAGCCAAACAAAAAAATCTGGGTAAGGCACGCCTAACTGAATAAATGCATTCACATCTACCATATGCGGCGCAACACCTGCAAATAATTTTTCAGTGAAATGTGGAACGAAATCAAAACCAAGATAAAGTCGAATAAACACTAACTGCCAATCAGAAAGAGAAAGAGCATGCAAATATTTTTCAGGATAAGAAAGATTGAGATAAGCAGAATAAATAAAATTAGCTGATAAAAAGATAAATGCAAATAATAATGGATACATCGAATAATTATCATACATGGCTGAAATACGCCAACCGATCAACATACAAAAAACACAAAACAAATAACCGATAATAAATTCTTTAAACATGACGATACAAAAAATGATCGCTAAAAAAAGCCAAAATAACATTATTCCTCGTGAGATAAGCGGAACCGGTGAAGTTTGCCAATGAAGAGATAACATAATGAAAGAACAAACCAGTAATATCAAAGTGAGTGAGGCTAATATTTTCGATCCTTCGAAATGACGACCATGCATAGATAACATCCTTGTCATTTAATTACAGTCTAGAACCTCTAAAAAGATGTGCGATAAGCGAAATGATAAATAAAACAATAAAAATAAAAAATATCACTTTTGCAATTTGTGCAGCAGCAACAGCGATGCCTGTAAAACCTAAGATGCCTGCAATAATAGCAACAACTAAAAATGTTAATACCCATCCTAACATAAATATCTCCTTCATTTAATGACACTAATTTAATTCATTCCATTCAATCTAGACTATATCAAAAAACATAAAGAAAAATAAGCCCAGCTTCAAAGCATCCCTTTAACTTCAATATCTCGCGCATCTGACCGCCCATGATCATCAACAACACGTACAACAAATTTGCCTGGTTTTAATTGCCAAAAATAAGGTTGATCACGCTTTGTTTTCCCTAAATAAGTATTATTTAAAAACCAATATAAATGACTAACATCAGCATCTACAACCGCCGTCAAAGGCAATTTATTCAGTTTATCTTGTAACCGTTTGACATATTTCACATATGTTTCTGGTGAAGTAATTTGCGGTGATAATCCATATTCATCAATTTGATTCACACAGGAAGCATCGTAGGCTGGCGGTAATCGTCTTTCAATGCCCGCTTGTTTAAATACTTGCAATAAATCAGATGGCCAAAATTCAACAATTTCAAATCGCGTATTTTTATCAAAATGACAAGTTCGCAAACCTGTTTTACTATCAATAGCGACTTCGCGATAAACATTATCTTTTTTAATCGGAGATTTACCTGGTATAAACCATACTAATTTTTTATCTGAACAGTACCGAGTCAGTAACATACCCGATGCCTTACATACTTCAACTTTTTTAATTTTTAATTTTTTATAATCCCTATAAATCGTAGGTATCTCTAATGTTCCTTTCATCGCATGTGAAATTTCATTCCAAAGCGGCGTCGCAATTTCTTTACCAATAAAAGCCGGATTACCTTGATTATTAAAATTCCCAATCCACACGGCTAGCACATAAGGCCCAATCACCCCTATCGTCCATGCATCGCGATAGCCCGACGACGTCCCTGTTTTCACAGCAGAAACAATACTCTCTCTCTCATCGTTATTTTGCAGCATATTTAACGTTAAAAAACTCGCCTCAGGACTTAATAATTTTTTCCCAAATACAGAGGAAGGTTCATACATTGATTTAACGGAACAACGTAATGAAGAAGACCCTTGCTGCACACAATGAGCGAGCATCCTAGAAGAACACTCACGCCTATCGGGACCCATTGATTTGATGGGGCTGAGCGTAAGGGAGGGTTCCCGCCGCGCGCAGCTTGCGAGCACGGTGGGACACCCGAAGCGATGGGGCCCCGTCATATCAATGGGGTGACTCGAATCAATGGGGTGACTCGAGTCAATGGAGGTTGTCTGGATTGCTTCGTCGCATGCTACGCATGCTCCTCGCAACGACGAGGCTTTATTTCCTCGCAACGACGGGGCTTTATTTCCTCGCAACAACGAATTCTCTGGCGCAACAGCAGAATCAACAAATTGTAGCGGCCGCCAAACACCCCGATTAACCAACATCGCATACAGCCCCGCCAACTCCTGCATCGTGACTTCCGCCCCACCCAACACCAACGCCAACCCATAATACTCCTCACTCTTCAACCCCCGAACACCCGCTCCCGCTTCCCCCAAAAATTCATACAAAGAAGGATGTGAAAGCTTCTCCGCAAGGTCAATCGCAGGAATATTTCGACTCATCACTAATGCATCTTTTGCTGTAATCGGTCCAACAAAATCATAATCAAAATTTTCTGGATTATAACTTCCAAAACTGCGAGGAACATCTTTCAACACTGTGCCCGGATGAATCAATCCTTGTTCCATCGCTAACGCATAAATAAAAGGTTTTAAAGTTGAACCGGGTGAGCGTTTAATATTCGTTCCATTAATTTGCCCTTCAATCTTAGCATTAAAAAAATCAGCAGAACCCAATAAAGCTTTTATTCCCATATTTCTCGAATCAATTAATAAAACAGCGGCATTATTCACATTAAGATATGCATGTTTTTTAATATAATCTTTTGTCACACCTTCAATCATTTGTTGTAAATTCAAATTTAAAGTAGTGTAAATTTGTTGGCTCGTTAATTTCTGCTGATTTAACAATTGATTCACAAAATGCGGCGCATAAAAAGGAACGCGATCAACATGTCTTAATTGTAAAGGTAATTGAATAAGTGCTTGCTTTGATAAATCTTGAGGATGTTCTTTTACCCAACGTAAATACAATTCATACCTAACGTTAGTTAAAGCCTTCGCATTTTCAATCCGTTTTGCAGGATGTTGTGGAATCACTGCAAGCGTCAATGCTTGCACCAAATCTAAATCTTGTGCTCGCAAATCAAAATCAATTAAAGAAGCGGCACCTACGCCTTCAATATTATTTCCATAAGGTGCAAGATTCAAATACGCCTCAAGAATTTGGTTTTTGCTGTAATGAGCTTCTAATCGCAATGCATAAAACAATTGCCATAATTTTCCCGTGATATTTTTTGATTGAATATTAAATCGCATGCGCGCGACTTGCATCGTAATTGTCGACGCTCCTTGTCGTCTTGTCTTCACCACATAAGTCCGCCAACCTGCTTTAATTAAAGCGACAGGATTCACACCGACGTGTTCGTAAAAATATTGATCTTCTTTTAACAGTGTTGCCTCAATCATCAAGGGAGAAATTGAAGAAAGCGGCGTATATAAACGATATTTTCCATCTTGACTCAAGGTCATGCGCAATAAACGTCCATGATCATCATAAATCGCTTGTGAATATGAAATGCCCGTCAACAAAGGTGGCGGTGGTAAAAAAAATATTATGCCAACCATGCTGACAAGAAGGAAAAGTAACGTTATGCTGAGTCGTTTAATATATTTTTTCATAAATCATAATGAACTTACACATGACAAACATCATAAACATGATAAAAAAAATTACCGCTATTATTTTATCTTATCTCGGTGCACTTTTCGGCACTTGGAACATGCCACCTTGGTTTCGATATTTATTTAAAAAATCTCATGATATTTCACCGCGCAAGCGTTTAATTGGCTTTGGTGTAATACTTTTTATCATCGCAGCATATAGCTGGCACCTCTTTCAACCACAACCTGAGCGTATTACAGCACAAATTACCATTCCAAGTATTACACCGATTGATAACATATTAAAACCAGATGTTTTGCGGATTGAATTTGGTATTTTATTGAACGATCAATTAACTGACCGCCCTGTCGCACCGCTTTCACAAATGGGCAAAACATTTACCGATAACATTAATATCACACCTACTATACCAGGAAAATGGCATTGGCAAGGTGATAGCAAACTTGTGTTTACACCAGCAATTGACTGGCCAGCCGGTCAAACTTATACCGTTTCTTTTGAACGATCTTTATTCACTGCCGGCACACACATGGCAAAATGGCAATATACTTTCACAACACCTGCTTTTAAATTTCAATTATTAGATTTTAGATTAGCTCAAGATCCAATCAATCATCGATTTCGTCAAGCAGCAGCAACCATACAATTCACACATCCTGTTGATGAAGATAGTTTAAAAAATCATCTCAACTTATATTGGCAAAAACCAAAATCATCCATCAATTATCATTTGCGTTATGTCAAAAATAATCGAATTGTTTATTTACTTTCAGATGCACTTCCCTTTTATCAAACAGGACGATACGTTGAATTATCTTTATCACCAGGTATTAAACCTGATCGAGGAAAAGCATCTCAAGAAAAAGCGAATGTGACTTTTTTTGCGCCCGATGCAAGTCATTACTTTAAAATTCGAGATCTCAATACCAATATTGTCAGAAATTTAAAAGATCAACCCGAACAAATTCTTAATATTGAAACTTCTTTAGGTGTGAGTGATGCTAATTTAACAAACGCGCTACATGTTTATGCATTACCAAAAGATTATCCTGCTAACAAAATGGAAGAGGTGAAAAAAGATTATGCTTGGCAAACACCAGGTGAAATAACGCCTGCCATTTTAGCACTTGCTAAACCTGTCAGCTTAGAAGCCATTCCACCAGATCATGAGAATGCTGCATTACACAGTTATCGTTATTATCTTGATACACCCAGTTACTTATACATTACGATAGATAAGGGATTGCATGGATCTGGTGATTTTGATTTAGCAAATGAATATGCTGCTGTTTTAAATGTTCCTGTTTATCCAAAAGAAATTTCTTTTCTTCATGAAGGTGCGTTACTTGCGCTTGGCACAGAAGAAAAATTTTCCGTCATGGTGCGCGGATTATCTGCTGTTAAATTTGAAATGGGACGCATTTTACCTAATGATATTAATCATTTAATTACGCAAACAAGCGGTACTTATAGCCAACCTTATTTTTTCAATTCAAGTTTCAACCAAAATAATATCACTACCATTTCTTCAGACATACAAACATTTAATTCAGAAAATGCTGCTCAAGCACAATATACTGCGCTCGATTTAAAAAAATATTTTAACGGTAATAAACAATTGGGATTATTTCTTTTAAAGGCAACCGGTTGGGACCCCATTACAAAACAAGTACTCAATCCTGAAGTCAACCGTCTTATTTTAATTACAGACTTAGGATTAATTGTAAAAGATAATCAAGATGGTTCGCACGATGTCTTTGTTCAATCCATTACACATGGTACGCCTGTCGCTAAAGCAAAAGTTGATATTCTCGGCAAAAATGGATTACCAATTATATCTCAACAAACTGATGCGGTTGGACACGCCAGTTTTCCTAACTTAAAAGATTTTATCAATGATCGTGAACCCGTTGTTTATCTCGTTCAACATGATCATGATCTCTCTTTTATTCCCTACAATCGTTATGACATCACGCTAAATTATTCACGTTTTAATACAGGCGGCATGACGAATAATTCAGATAGTCAAAACACTTTAAGTGCTTATCTTTTTTCTGATCGTGGTATTTATCGACCTGGTGATACGGCCCATGTTGGCGTGATTGTGAAACAAACAAATATTCTACCGCAGCCTGCAGGATTACCTTTACTATTAACAGTGACCGACCCACGCGGTACCACGATCAAAAATCAAAAAATAACATTAAATAATAATGGATTTTTTACGATTGATATCCCTATCACAGCTAGTGCGCAAACAGGGACTTATTATGTCAATATATCCATTGTTGATGATAAAAATGGAAATAGCTTAATTGGTTCGACTTCATTTGAGATCGGCGCATTCTTGCCTGATCGTCTAAAAATTAATGCTGAATTAACAAAAGACACATCGCTCGCATGGTTGTCTCCCAATAATCTTACTGCACACATAGGATTATGGAATTTATATGGTGCACCCGCTGCTAATCATCTGATTAAAACAACAATGTTATTAACGCCACAACAAATTAAATTTGATGCCTTTCCTGATTACATTTTTTATGATCCCTTACTCAGTACAACATCCAAATCATTTAAAGAATCTTTAAACGACATCAAAACAAATACAGAAGGACAAGCGAATTTAGATTTAAATCTCAATCGTTTTACAAAAGCAACTTATCAATTGACCTTATATATCCAAGGATTTGAATTAGAGGGTGGTCGTAGTGTAACAACAAAAACAAACGCGTTAGTGAGCCCGCTGCCTTATTTTCTAGGATATAAGTCAGATGGCAATATCAATTATGTAAAACAACATGCTGCGCGCAGCGTTAATCTGATTGCCATCAATCCGCAATTGAAAAAAATTAATTTAAATGGATTAACCTTAACGCTATACAAATTACATCCTGTCAGCACATTAATTAAAAAAGAAGATGGAACATATCAATATAAATCGATTACGCAAGAAACAAAAATCAACACACAAGCTTTTTCATTAGAGGCCGGTGGAAATAATTATAACTTACCAACAAATGACATCGGCGATTACTTAATCAAAATTACCGATCAACATCAAACCGAATTATTAAAATTTAATTTTGGTGTCGTCGGTGCAAGCGAGCAACCTTTACCTAAAAATGCAACCTTATCTGTTAAATTAAATAAAACAGAATATCAACCTGGTGATGATATTGAAATGCAAATCACTGCACCTTATGCAGGCGCGGGATTAATTACGATTGAGCGTAATAAAGTTTATGCTTATAAATGGTTTAAAGCAGACACCAATACTTCGGTACAAAAAATTCATTTGCCTGCTGATTTTCAAGGTAATGGTTATATCAATGTCGCCTTGGTACGAGATTTGAATTCACCTGAAATATTCATCAATCCGCTAAGTTATAGCGTCATTCCATTTTCTGTTTCTCATCAAGCTCATACGATCAAAGTTGATTTGAGTGTACCTACCCTTGCTTTACCTGGTGACACAATTAATGTGAGTTACAAAACTGATCAACCTTCCCAAATACTTTTATTTGGTGTTGATGAAGGGATTTTACAAATTACGCAATATCAAGCACCTGATCCACTTAAATTCTTTTTTGCAAAACGTGCATTAGAAGTTAATACCTTACAAATTGTCGATCAAATTTTACCGAAGTTTATTGCTTCGCGTGAACTTTCTTCTGTTGGCGGTGATGCTGGTCCTTATGCTTCAACTATGTTTCAACAACGACAATTAAATCCTTTTAAACGCATCACCGAAGCACCTGTTGTGTTTTGGTCGCCTATCCTGGACGCTGATAGCACACAAAAAACATTTAGCTATCATGTGCCAGATTATTTCAATGGAAGCTTACATATTTTTGCTGTCGCTGTTGCAGCGAATGCCGTTGGAAGCGCCAATCAATCAACAACGGTTCGAGGACATTTTGTCATTAATCCTAATGTTCCTACTTTTGCAGCCCCTGGAGACGAATTTGATGTCAATGCAAGTGTAGCAAATAATATTGAAAAATCTGGGACTGATGCAAAAGTTAATATTGCGTTACAAACCAATGCTGCATTAAAGATCATTGGTAATGCAACACAAACAATTAGCATACCTGAAGGACAAGCACGTAGTGTACATTTTAAAGTACGCGCAACTTCTCAACTGGGCAATGCTTCTTTACAATTCATTGCATCGTACGATCATTTTTCCACGAAATTAACTTCTACCTTAAGTGTACGTCCAGCAACAACTTATCGTACACAAATCACTAGCGGTTATACGAATGACTCAACCTTATCATTAAAAATAAATCGTGTTTTATATCCAGCCTATCGACAAGTCTCTGTTGCTGTCTCTTCTTCTCCTATTATTTTAGCAGCGGGCATTAAACAATTTTTAGAGGCTTATCCTTTTGGCTGTACAGAACAAATCGTGAGTCAAGCTTTTCCTTTATTAGGATTAGTGAATCAACCCTGGTTAAGTCAAGACGTTAAAAAAATGAATGACACGATTCAAAAATCCATCGAAATCTTGATGCAGCGGCAAATAGCCGATGGGAGTTTTAATTACTGGCCAGAAGTAGGCATCATGCAATACGATCCCTTTCCTTCTGTTTATGCAATGCATTTTCTGACCGAAGCCAAAGAAGATGGCTATGCTATTCCTTCTCATTTATATAACACAGGTGTTGCTTTTCTAAGAGAATTTGTCACGCACAATAGCACAACATTAGAAGAAGCACGTGTACAAGCTTATGCTATTTATATTTTGACAAGAAATGAAATCATTACAACTAATGCCATTTCACATTTACAAAATATTTTATCACAACATCCTGAATGGAAATGGAAACAAGATATTACCAGCGCATACCTTGCTTCGTCTTATCAATTGCTACATGAAAACGAAGAAGGCAGCCGCATGATACAATTCTATGTTCCGGGTAAAACTGAGATTGAACCAGGCAATTTTTATAATCAATCCATTGGTGATGCTGTTTACCTTTATTTAATTTCACGGCATTTTCCTGAACGTATGCAGCAATTAAATCAACAATTAGTTTTATCGTTAGTCAAATCATTGAATAGCGATGAAATGAATACTTTATTAGCGAGCTACACTATATTAGGTTTGTCTGCAGATAATTCTTTTGTGACTTCACAAGAAAATGTAATGCGCAGCATCAGTGAAATATTATCGGATGACAAAGAAATCAAATTAGCTAGTGGTAATACGCCTTATCAACAAGCAATGCTTGATGATCAAGCAAAAAGTTTAATGATTCAAAATACTCAAAACTTGGGCTATTTTTACCAATTAACGGAAGCGGGCTTTGATCAAACCTTACCGACAAAATTAGTTAGTCAAGGGATTGAAGTTTATCGCGAATATCGAGATAGTAATGATAAAATCGTTACAAGTGCCGCATTGGGTGATGAACTCACTGTTCATTTACGCGCACGAACCATTGATAATAAAACACATAATCAAATTGTCATTGTCGATTTATTACCCGGTGGTTTTGAAGTCGTAAAAAATCAATCATCCGATTCATCTATCGATTCGCCTAACATAGATGCTCGTGAAGATCGCGTCATCTTTTATACGGATTTATCGCCAACCTCAATTGATATTGTCTACCATATCAAGGCAACAAACCAAGGGACGTTTACAATACCACCAGTTTATGCCACTTCCATGTATTATCCATTGATTAAGTCCATTGGCATAGCGAGTGAAATAAAAGTAAATTAAAATGAACCCTAGATCGAAAAAAACGCGCGCAAGCCTTATTGAAAAACTTAGAGAACGGGATAACCCTACCCCTAAAGAAATTATAACCCAAAGCATTAAAAAACAAGATGACAATACAGAATCTCTGATTGACGAATTAATTCTACGCGATGATGAACTCAGTAAAAAAATTCTTAATACCATTATTATTATTTTTAGAGATTATATTATTTTAACGTGGCAGTTAGAAAAAGAAGATGCTGATAAAATATATGCGATACACTTAATTTATCCTCTTACAGAAGAATTAAAAAAACTTGTTCCAAATATTCATCCTTTCAACCTTGAAAAAGCAGTTAAAAGCTTTATTGGCCGATTATCCGATTACGATCAAAACCAAAAAATATATCAAGAGATATTAATATATTGGTGGGAGCAACATAAAAAAATCATAAAAACTATAAATAGTGAAACGTTCAGACCAAATGAAACGATAAATAAAATGATTAATTTCATGATTGAAAGGTGTGATCGAGGTATCGAAATTGGATTTAATTCCATCAAAGATAAAGACATAACGCTTCAAAGGAAAATAAATAAAGAAAAACACATTAAAGAAAAACAATTTAATATATTGAATAATATTACTCAAAAATATGCAGAAAAAATTGATTTTACACAATATAAAACAACTAAGTTTTCCGCATTTGTCTCATCTCTATTACAAATAACTTATTACACATTACCTTATACCGCCTTAGTATCAACGATTGCGCTTCCTGTTACGGCCATACTACTTTATAGTCAAAATATCATCATAACACCGAGTGGAATGGTTCTTTCTGCTATGGCATTGGGTATAGAAGTCGCTGCCATCAGGTCAATGTTAAACCCACTAATAGCTAATAATGAATTTGAATTTGAAAAATCTTATTTATCAACTTGTGAAGATCATTTTATTAGAAAATTAGTTTTAGACACTATCAATATCGCTTCCTTAACGAAAGCAAGTACCCAAACAAATAGAAGCAGCATTAGGCTCTTTGACTCAAATACTAAAAAAGAGAGTATTAAAATATTACCTGAAGCAAATAAACAAGATGTTATAACTGAACCTGATTCTCAAATAATCAGTGATCAATCTAATATTAAACAATCAAGAAAATTAAATAGAAATAATACTCATCAAATTAAAACTGAAAATAAAACAAAATTAATTCGAAAAAAATTAGAGGAAAATCGTGCTCAAAAAGAAGAAGCCATGCTGGCCTCTTTAAAAGATAAAGAAACAAAAAATCGTAGTTTGTGCAATCTTCAAGAAAACAATAATATTATTCTGACAAATCAAACAAAAAATTCATCTAATCAATCAAAATTACAAGATCAACAGAATTTAATTAATTATGATAACCAAGTTTATTTATTAAGCGGCACGCCATTTTCACCGGATGATATAGGCTTTATTTATACTTTAAACAATGAGGCGATAGAAAATAACTTAGTCTTAGACACCTATGGGATGATGAAAATTCGATTATGGGTTCTCTCTTACCACCCCGACCCCACCTCAATCATAAAAAATATTCCAACTGACGATTGGGACTTAAGTAGTCCTTTTAATGAAAAATATTTTCAATTTCTTAGCGGACTAGGATTTAACTGCGAAGAAGATAATTATTCATACACCAAACTAACTAAATCTGAAGATAACAAAATTAAATATGATGTAACACTACGAAAACAACATTATTCTGAACCTGTTTCACCCATTCATATGGGCAGCGCTATTTGTGTGACAACTGAACAAATCAAAGATGACGACATCATTCAACAAATAGGTGATTATCATTTTAAAATAATAATGCCGGACGAATACAAGCAAACAATCATTGATACTTGCAAAGGAAAAGGTATTCTTTTTTTTCCTATCAATGAAAATCATGATTATTATGGCTATATACTTGCCAAGCTATTATCAAAAATATACCCGTTACTTCCAAAAGAAACATTTAACGTTACCTTTAAATCAAATCGCAAAGATCTCGTTTCTTATTGCCAAGCTTTACAATTATTAGAAGAAAATTATTTTGTTTTATTAGACTCAAGAAAAGATTGTTATCATGATTTACTTCAAATGTATCGTCGATTCGAACCAGAAAATAATCCAAGATTTTATATGGATGTTATTCGATGTTTTTATTCTGCATTGATAAAAGTAAAATATAAGCTTGATCCCAGAGAAGAATTGACTAATGAAATACTAACAGGCTGCGTCAAAGATTTTGTAAGCTATATTACAATCAAAACAAATCCCCACCTCACTCCAAATGAAGATATTATTCAATGCATCATTGATATTGCAGAAAAACAAAAAGAATTTGTTTTTCAGAAAAAACTTCAAGACATGCGATCACGCATGTATGATGAGTATAATAGAAATAATCCCTCAAAATCGAATATTCTCTATATTCCTCCAACTTCATCAAACATGCTGCTAGCCCCTTTTTGGTCTACCAGAGGAACGCCACAAAACGAAGAACAAAATAAATATACTAGCCTACAAACGAGACGCTCGCTTTTTTCATAAAGAATTTTAAATTTATCATCACCTAAACACTATAACCCCTCCCCTTCTTTAATCACTTCGCGCAAGGCTTCATGTCCCATGTAATAAACCAATTCATAAGGATGACTCACTTCCCATACAGCAAAATCAGCTATTTTACCCACTGTTAAACTACCCTGTGTCTCCCATAATCCTAAAGCTTTTGCTGCATGTTGCGTCACACCTAACCACACTTCTTCTAATGTCATGCCAAATAAAACACATGCCATATTCATAATGAGCGGCAAAGATAAAATAGGAGACGTACCAGGATTACAATCCGTTGCAATCGCCATCGGAATATGATGTTCACGCAGTAATGAAATTGGCGGCATTTTTTTTTCGCGTAAATAATAAAAAGCGCCGGGCAATACAACAGCGATTGTGCCTGATTTTGCAATCGCTTTAATTCCTTCTAATGAAATATATTCTAAATGATCAACAGATAATGCTTTATATTTTGCAGCTAAAACTGCACTATCAGAAGAAGATAATTGTTCTGCATGACATTTAATTTGCAAACCATTTTTTTGAGCTACCTGAAATATACGTTCTGTTTGCGCTAAATTAAAAGCAATATTTTCACAAAATACATCGACAGCATTCGCAAGTTTTTCTTGTGCAATAATCGGAATCATTTCATGACAAAGTAAATCAACATAAACATCTGGATTATTTTTATATTCTAATGGAATGGTATGCGCGCCTAAAAAAGTTTTACAAATTGTCATAGGTAAATAAGTGGCGAGTGTATTCATCACACTCAACATTTTTAATTCGGTTGGCCAATCTAAACCATAACCCGATTTTATTTCTACTGTTGTCACACCATGATTTAAAAAAGTGCGCAATCGCGGATAACTTTGTTGAAATAAAATATTCTCTTCTGCTTTTCTTGTCGCAGAAACTGTCGATTTGATACCGCCGCCTTGGCGCGCAATATCTTCATAACTCGCGCCTTGCAAACGTAATTCAAATTCATGAACACGATTACCGGCATAAACAGCATGCGTATGACAATCAATTAAACCCGGTGTTAAACAAGTATGTTCCATATCATACACATCTTCTGCTAAGGTTTCTGGCGATGAAGATAAATCTTGATAAGCACCGACCCATGCAATTTTGCCTTCTTTAACTGCAATCGCACCTTCTTTAATGAATCCTAAGCCTTGATCGCAAGTGGCTATTGAGCCATTGACCCATAGTGCGTCCCATTTTTTATTCATTTATAACTCCTTACCCTACACTTAAGCACGTCGTCCCGCGGCTTGTCCGCGGGATCCAGAAATAATAAACTAAATGCATATATTTTTCTCTGGATCCCGCGGTCAAGCCGCGGGACGACAGGTCGGAATTCGTCAATCGTCTATATAGAATTTTTGTCATGTATACAGTAGTATCTTAATGTTTATTAACAGAGAATCTTTATGACGTGGATGGATCGTTATATATCACCTAGCTCGCAAGCCTGGCAGGGACGTCACGATATCCCTGATTCATCCTGTTTCTTTCAAGCCATTAAATTATATGACTTACGGCATCATTCTCCCACTATCACACTGCCCGCCTTTGGTCTCATCGGTTTTGCTTGCGATGAGGGCATACGCCGCAATGTCGGACGTACTGGTGCAAGTCAAGGGCCTGCTGCTATTCGCGATGCTTTAGCAAAACTCAGTTTACGTATTCCTATTCATTGCTACGATGCGGGTGATATTACCTGTATTGATCAAGATTTAGAATCTTCTCAACAAGCATTAGCGCATGTTACCAATATATTATTACAACAAAATATCACGCCTATTGTGCTAGGCGGCGGTCACGAGTTAGCTTATGGTCATTATCAAGGAATAGCAAAAACATTTCCTACACAACCACTCAGTATTGTCAATTTCGATGCACATTTTGATATGCGTCCCTTATTGCCTGACAATAAAGGGAGTTCTGGCACACCGTTTTTGCAAATCGCACAAGCACAAAAAAAACATCATCAACCTTTTGATTATCATTGCTTAGGGATTCAATCGGCAAGTAATATTCCTTTATTATTTGAAACGGCACGCCAACACGATGTCAAATTATTATTAGCAGAAGAAATGTTTGACACAAAAAAAATAAATCATTTTATAAAAAATATTCTTCAAACAAAAAATTCGATTTATACCAGTATTTGTCTTGATGTATTTTCAACTGCTTATGCACCAGGTGTCAGTGCACCACAAATATTAGGGATTACGCCTTGGCAAGTGATTCCTTCTCTTCGTCTGCTTGCTCAATCGGGACAAGTTATCAGTTATGATTTAGCTGAATTATCGCCGCCTTATGATATCGATCATCGCACGGCCAAATTAGCAGCTCATTTAATCTCTGACATTATTCATCATCATCAACATGGATAACTGATTATGCCAACACGTCATGATACATCACGTCATATTCGCGCACCGCATGGAACACAATTAACAGCAAAAAGTTGGTTAACAGAAGCGCCACTCAGAATGTTAATGAATAACTTAGACGCAAAAGTCGCAGAAAATCCCAGTGAATTAATTGTGTATGGCGGTATGGGCCGCGCTGCACGTAATTGGCCCTGTTATGATGCCATAGTAACTGCGCTTACCAATTTAAATGATGATGAAACCTTACTGATTCAATCCGGTAAACCCGTTGGTATTGTCAAAACACATAAAGAGGCGCCGCGCGTCTTAATCGCCAATTCTAATTTAGTTCCGCATTGGGCAACATGGGAACATTTTAATGAATTAGATAAAAAAGGATTAATGATGTTTGGACAAATGACAGCAGGCTCTTGGATATACATTGGTAGTCAAGGCATTGTACAAGGCACGTATGAAACATTTGTCGAAGCGATAAGACAACATTTTAATGGCGATGCAAAAGGCAAATGGATTTTAACCGCTGGATTAGGCGGCATGGGCGGCGCACAACCTTTGGCTAGCGTCATGGCTGGTGCTTCTATGTTGGCAGTAGAATGTGATCCCGAACGCATTAAACGCCGCTTAGAAAGCCATTATTTAAATCGTGAAGCAAACAGTTTAGATGAAGCCTTATCATTAATTGAAACGCACTGTAAGGCAGGTAAAGCCATTTCAGTGGGATTATTGGGTAACGCGGCTGATATTTATCCTGAACTCGTTAAACGAGGCATTAAACCGGATTTAGTAACAGATCAAACCAGTGCCCATGATCCTTTAAATGGTTATTTACCGCTGGGATTTACTTTAGCGGAAGCCGCTGCTTGTCGCTTATCTGATCCGCAAAGAATTATTCAAGCGGCAAAAGAATCCATGGCCATTCAAGTAAAAGCGATGCTTGCTTTTCATCAACAAGGTATTCCTGTTTTTGATTATGGTAATAACATTCGTCAAATGGCAAAAGAAATGGGCGTAGAAAATGCGTTTGATTTTCCAGGTTTTGTCCCTGCTTATATTCGTCCGCTATTTTGTAAAGGCATTGGGCCTTTTCGTTGGGTTGCTTTATCAGGTGATCCTGAAGATATTTATCGAACAGATGAAAAAGTAAAAGAATTGATGTCGCATGATGCACATTTAATTCAGTGGTTAAATATGGCAAGACAACATATTCATTTTCAAGGATTGCCCGCGCGTATTTGTTGGGTAGGATTAGGTGATCGTGCACGATTAGGATTGGCCTTTAATGAAATGGTGAGAAAAGGCGAATTAAAAGCGCCAATTGTTATTGGCCGTGATCACTTAGATTCAGGTTCTGTTGCAAGTCCGAATCGTGAAACAGAAAATATGCGAGACGGTTCAGATGCCGTTTCAGATTGGCCTTTATTAAATGCTTTAGTGAATTGTGCAAGCGGTGCAACCTGGGTGAGCTTTCATCATGGTGGTGGTGTAGGCATGGGATATTCACAACATGCAGGCATGGTGATTGTAGCTGATGGCAGTGATGCCGCAGCAAAACGATTGGAACGTGTTTTAACAAATGATCCCGCATTAGGGGTAATGCGACATGCTGATGCAGGGTATGAAATAGCTGTGGCGTGTGCGAAAGAACACGGGTTAAAAATACCAATGGAACATAATTAAAACCCTATTCCCTCTCCTCCCACGTTTTTTGTGGGAGGGGAGGGAACGGTTTTAGCTATACTCTCTGTAAATTTTAAGGAATAACTATGTTTTCTCTTAATCCAGGGCAATTAACTTTTTCAGATTTACGTGAACTATTAAACAAAAAAACAACATTGAAATTAAATGATGCTTGTCACTCAGCAATTCACGCGTCAGAAAAATTAATTATTTCCCTCATTCAAAAAAACAAACCCGTTTACGGTATTAACACAGGATTTGGTGCATTAGCGCACTCACGCATCTCAGCACAAGATCTCAATCAATTACAGCATAATCTTATTTTGTCGCATGCAGCAGGCACAGGCGAATATTTGAATGATGATATTGTGAGACTCATACTAGCATTAAAAATTAATAGTCTTGCACGCGGTTATTCTGGTGTCAGTATGAAAACCATTGACGCATTAATTCGTCTTTATAATAAAAAAATTTACCCTTGCATTCCTTGTCAAGGATCTGTTGGTGCTTCGGGTGATCTCGCTCCTTTAGCTTATTTAAGTGCTTTACTCATCGGCCAAGGTCAAGCACGTCATCATGATAAAATCATCTCCGCAGAAAAAGCTTTAGAAATAGCAGAATTAAAACCATTGGGCTTAGGACCAAAAGAAGGATTGGCTTTATTAAATGGAACACAAGTTTCAACTGCCATTGCTATTGATGCTTGGTTTAAAATAGAAACGACTTTTCACAATGCTATTATCACAGGCGCATTATCAGTTGATGCCATGCGTGCAAGTCACACGCCTTTTGATGAACGTATTCATGCCATTCGCGGTCAAGCAGGACAAATTGAAGTGGCACGATTATTTCGTTTATTATTAAAGGGAAGTGAAATCCCTCAAGCACATCGTGATTGTGATAAAGTACAAGATCCTTATTCTTTACGCTGTCAACCTCAAGTGATGGGCGCTTGTCTTTCACATCTCTTATATACCCAATCTATTTTGTTAGCAGAAGCGAATGGTGTCACTGATAATCCCTTAATTTTTTCAGAAGAAGAGGAAGTATTATCAGGTGGTAATTTTCATGCTGAACCTATTGCTTTAGCCGCAGATGCTTTAGCGGTTTGTATTGCTGAAATTGCATCATTATCTGAACGAAGAATTGCTTTAATGATTGATCCGCATTTTAGTCAACTACCCGCTTTTTTAGTTAACAATCCAGGCATTAATTCAGGTTTTATGATTGCACAAGTCACTGCTGCTGCATTAGTTAGCGAAAATAAATCTCTTGCTCATCCTGCAAGTGTTGATAATATCCCGACATCGCTAGGCCAAGAAGATCATGTCAGTATGGCAACTTATGCGGCAAGACGTTTATTATCAATGACAGAAAATGCAGCTGCGGTAATTGGTATTGAATTATTAGCGGCTTGTCAGGCATTGGATTTGATACGACCCTTGAAGACTTCTGCATCATTAGAAAAAGTATATGAGTTAGTTAGAGAAAAAGTATCGTATTACGAGCATGACCGATTTTTTTCAGATGATATTGCTCAGGCGAAGGCAATTGTTCAAAGTGGAGAATTACTTGTTGATGCAGATTATTCAAATTTTTTTAAATGATCTAAATTTGTAAGATAGCATTACACTCAGACTCGTCGTCCCGCGGCTTGTCCGCGGGATCCAGAAAAATGCAAGAATATAGCTTGGGGTCAGGCTTGCGTCATTGCATCTTTTTTTAAAAGATGCAATGACGCAAGCCTGACCCCAAGCTCTAAAATTTCTTCTCATACCGATGACAATAAGGCGCCTTCCCCGTTTTTGTATAATAATCTTGATGATCTTTCTCCGCTTGCCAAAAGGGACTGACTGGTAACACTTTCGTTGCAACGCGATATCCTTTTTTTTCTAATTCAGCTATCACTTGTAAAGCCGTTTGATGCTGTACATCGTCATAATAAAAAATGGCGCTTTGATATTGCAATCCCAAATCAGGCCCTTGGCCATTCCGTTGTGTGGGATCGTGAATTTCAAAAAAATATTTAATGATATCTGTATAACTTAGTTTTGATGAATCATATAACACGCGAATCGCTTCATAATGTCCTGTTGTACCATCACAAACATCACGATAAGAGGGATGCGCCAAATGACCACCGGTATAACCTACTTCTGTTTTTAATACGCCAGGTAATTTTTTAAAATAATGCTCCACGCCCCAAAAACACCCTGCGGCCAAAATCGCTTCTTCCGTATCTTGAACATTCGAAGCTGAAACAAAATCTAAACTCAATGAATTAACACAATGTCTTAAGTTGTTTGGTGTAAATCCTTCTCCTGTAAAAACATGTCCTAAATGTGCATGACAACGCTTGCATAAAATTTCTGTACGATGTCCATCTGCATCTTTTTCACGCAAAATAGCTTGTTTCATTTCATCATCAAAACTTGGCCATCCACAACCTGAATGAAATTTACTTTGAGAATAAAACAAAGGTAAACCACATTGGCGACATAAATAAGTCCCATTCTCTTCAAAATCATTGTATTCACCCGTAAAAGGATGTTCTGTTCCTTTATTCGTAACAATGTTTAGAATAAAATCAGGTAGACTTGCTGTTTTGATGGTCATCATTTCATCCTTGTATAAGTAAGGATTACGGTTTATTTTTAAGAGGATATTTCACAGTGAGGTCATAATGCAAACTTCTTTTCCGACAACTTGTTGGCTCGTCTTCCAAAATGATCATCTTCTTTTCATCAAGCATAAAACACATTTTACTTTACCGACCACACAAAACAATATGCCTACTTTTTTAAGAGAGATTCAATTAGGGATGTTTAATGATCAATTGTGCTATTGTGCTGAAATTGCTAGTGATGCTTCTCTTCCCGTTCAATATGAACTCATCCCGCTTAGAAAATCATTTGAGCTATTAGAACCCATTTGGTACTCCCTTGTTGTTAAGGCTTATTCCGTCATTAATTGGGATAAAAATCATCAGTATTGCGGACGATGTGGTCATATCACAAGTCATCAATCCCATATTTTTGAACGTCTTTGTGAACATTGTGGATTGGCTGTTTATCCTCGTATTTCGCCTTCTGTCATTGTATTGATTCAAAAAGGGGATGAATTACTCATGGCACGCAGCCCGCATTTTACAAAAGGGGTTTATGGTTTAATCGCAGGATTTGTTGAAGCAGGTGAAAGTATTGAAGAAGCCATTCATCGAGAAGTCCGCGAAGAAGTGAATATCAACATACAGAATTTGCATTATTTTGGCTCACAGCCTTGGCCCTTCCCTGATTCTTTAATGATAGGATTTACGGCAGAATATGCGAGTGGGGAGTTGATGATCGATAATAATGAAATTGAAGAGGCAGGCTGGTATCGTTATGATAATCTACCAGGTAGACCATCGTCTAATATTAGTATTGCTGGAAAATTAATTAATTATTTTATTGAAAAGAAACAACAACAGTATCACTAGGCGGGTGCGTTATGGAGATATACAACAACTGGCAAGAAGAAAAACGATCAGCCTATCTTTATCAAATCATGGCAGACCATGAAAAAAATATTCTCCATAAAAAATTGTTTCTTGATTTAAAAGATGCTGCAGAAAACCAAGCAAAAACCTGGGAAAACAAAATCAATAATCCAAATTTTAATTTTATTTATCAACCTGATTTACGCACGCGTTTAGTCGTCTTATTAATTTCTTGGTTAGGGACTGAAAATTTGCATTACATGTTATCCGCCATGAAAATACGCGGTATGTCTGTTTTTACACAATATCATTCTGAGCATAGACACACAGGTGTTAATTCTGCCAGCAATTTACGGGCCGCAGTCTTTGGTATTAACGATGGATTGATTTCTAATTTAGGATTAATTTTAGGCGTTGCAGGTGCAAGTTCTAATCCACATACCATTGTTTTAGCGGGTGTAAGCGGTTTATTAGCGGGTGCGTTTTCAATGGGTGGCGGCGAATACGTTTCCGTCCTATCACAACGTGAAGTGTTTGAATATCAAATTGCGCTTGAAAAACAAGAATTAGAAGAATATCCCGAAGAAGAAAAAAAAGAATTAAGTTTGATTTATGAAGCACGCGGTCTAAAAAAAGAAGAGGCAGATCAATTAGCCAAATTATTAATTGATAATCCTGAAACAGGATTAAACACCTTAGCGCGTGAAGAATTAGGCTTAAATCCTGATGATTTAGTTTCACCAACAGGTGCAGCGATTGCCTCATTTTTTTCTTTTGGACTAGGCGCCTTTATACCTTTACTCCCTTTTATTATTTCTCATTCATCATCCAATTTGATCATTAGCATTGTGATCACAGCAGTATCATTATTCGTGATTGGTGGTATTTTAAGTTTATTTACGAATCGTCATCCACTTGTTTCAGGAATGCGCATGTTACTTATCGGCGCGATCACAGGCAGTGTTACTTTTATAATTGGTAGATTTATTGGTATAACTTTTTAAAATAGGACTTTTTCATGCGCAGTATTAATCATTTAACAGGGACAGAACTAAAACTAGAATTGGTCAAAACATATTTACGTCAATCTCACCTTGAACAAGACATCCAAACAGCCATTGAAAATGCAACATATCTTGCTGAGATATGGTGCCTTTTATTTCAACATGAATTATTTGATGTCTATGATGAATTATTATCTTCTCATATCGTTCCCTCGGAAGAAGAAATGAATCAAGTTACGTCAGATAACACAACGGCATGGTTTTGGTTGTCAGGAATGCGCGGAAAAGAAAATGCATCAAGATGTCTTAACTTATTTAACGCTGGTGTTCTTCCAAATGATAATGCCTTAAATTTACTTTCATCCATTGATAATACTGCGCCTTGGTTTTGGTTTTTAAGTGACAATGATTATATTCCTGTCGTTGAGTTTTTATTCAAACATCACAAATATCCCCACGATAATGTTATCAACGCAATTCGTACAATCGATTCAACGAGTATTTTATTTTGGACATCATCTAGCGCTAAACGTCTCCCTTTTTTCAAACGATTTTTACATAAAGATATACCCATTGATTTTAAAAGACTTGAAACACCTTATGCGAGCACCGGCCTAAACGCCAAACAATATTTGGCAAGTCAAGATGCAGGAAAAAATATTCTTGACCGCATATATCAAATAAAAGAATTTTCGAAAAAATATGGGATTGAATCTAATACAAAAATGTCCATGATATTAAGTCGTGAACATAGAAAGCCATTAAGAGAACTGCCAAAAAGATACGGCATTGATCTCCATACAAAAAAAGCGATGATATTAAGTCGCGATTATCGATTACATTATTGCGCTTATTTATACTCATATTATTTAAAAATAAATCAGGATGAGTTAACGCCTGAGGGCTTAAAGGGCGATCGCAGATTACCTAAATCGTTAAAAAAGTTAGATACAGATCAATTGCGTAATGAATTAATGAAAGATGAAAATCTCATTACATTTTTAAAATATTATATGATTAATTCATTGCAAAAATATTGTGACGATCTTTCCGCTGAAATCAAGTCTAAATCCAATGATATTTACATCAAATATCTTTCAACAACTCGTGATGATCTTAATCGTCTTAATGAAAATATTAAAACGGCAACAGCTTTTATGCATACTATAAGAGATCATCAGGATCCAAGATTGAATATAAGTCATTTTTGCGAAACTTCTTTTTTTAAGTCGAAAGAACAGTCATCTGCTATTGATGATAAAGCATTGGCTAAAAAATTACAGGAAGGAAATTTACTTTCAAAAATCAAAAAAGGGCCACGATAAAAAAGTAGTTTAATATAAACTAAAGCGCCGTTGTTTGCTCACAACAACGGCGCCTGATAGATGATAATATGAATAAAACAATTACAACTAAGCAGCCGATGACTTTTTCATTTTATCTTGATAAATCAGATAACAAAGATATCCTGCCGCTGCGCCAACAACAATAAAAATAAGTCGTCCTAGCATGTTTCCAAAAATAGCTGAAACAATATTGACATTAAATAAGCCAAATAAGCCCCAATTAATCCCGCCAACTAAGACAATAATGTATGCAATCCAACCATAGAGATCTAAGTCTTTCATAACAACTCCCTTGTTAATTAAAAATATCCCATACTCTATACACGACACCTGACACAGCATATCATAAGCCCATGAAAATTGAACCCCATGAAGTCCACATCTGGTCATCCTCACTGGCCCTGACACAAGATCAGACAAAACAATACTTAGCGATACTCAGCAAAGATGAACAAACGCGTGCGTTACAATTTCATACTATGCTGCATCGCGAGCGGTTTATTGCTGCCCGCGCCAGACTAAGGCAATTATTAGCTGGATATTTATCGTCAGACCCCATACAAATAAATTTTTCTTATAATCACTATCAAAAGCCTTTTTTGCCTGATACTCAACTGCGTTTTAATCTTTCCCATTCAGATAATTTAGTCCTTTATGCTTTTACCTTAAACCATGAGATTGGCATCGATGTAGAAAAAATAAAACCCTCATACTCCACCCTCGTCGCAAAACGTTATTTTACTGCTTCAGAAAATAATGAATTACTTGGTTATGAACCATTAGAAGCAAATATTGCTTTTTATCGAACTTGGTCACGTCGGGAAGCAATCATTAAAGCAATGGGAAAAGGCATTTTTCAATATCCGCCATTTTCTGTTTCAACGTTAGCGATCAATGAGACCATTTTGATAGAAAATCAAGCCTGGTCGCTTATGCCTGTCAACACACAGACAGGATTTCAAGCTGCTTTAGCTTCAAATCAAATGATTGCTCAAGTTGTTTACCAGCATTATGATAGAGAGAGATGAGCGCTTCAAGGAGGAAGTCATGTTATATCAGGAATTAGAAAACAATTACGATCAGTTAATTAAATTATTGCATCAATGTATAGAGCAAAGTGGTGATGAAGCACGTCAAGCCTTAATTCATGTCTATGCTCAACAAAATGCAGAATTATTAAATAATTTCATGTTGCTCAGCATCAGTCATTTAAAAAATTTGTCACAGGCAAATAACTTAAGCGATGTTATTTTAGCGCAAGTTAAACTGATTAAAGTCATGAATGAACATTTAGCGCATTCCACGCAAACTTTATTAGATACAACTCTTGATAATATTGCGGATTATAATGAAAAACTGACAAAAGAAACGGTCACAACTACTTAGGATATCATCATGCCTTTATTACATTATGAAAATAACAATTTATATATTGAAAATGTCAGCTTAAAAACAATTGCGACTGAATATGATACACCTTCTTATATCTATTCTTATGCTGCACTAGAAAATAATTGGCATACTTTTAATCATGCCTTTGCAAGCATTCCACATCGAATTTGTTATGCCGTAAAAGCAAATAGTAATATTGCTATTCTTCATTTACTCGCAACATTAAATGCAGGATTTGATATTGTCTCAGTGGGTGAATTAGAACGTGTCATCAAAGCGGGCGGCAATCCAAATAAAATTATTTTTTCTGGTGTAGGAAAAAAACAAACTGAAATTGAACGTGCCATTCAAGCAGGGATTTATTGTTTTAATATTGAATCTGAGGGAGAATTGGATCGCATCAATGACATCGCTAAACAATTAAATAAAACCGTGCAAATCGCTTTTCGTATCAATCCTAACATTAATGCACAAACACATTCCCATATTTCAACAGGCACGAAAGACAATAAATTTGGAATTGATATTGATGAAGTTGTTCCGCTTGCCCATAAAGTAACAACACTTTCTTCTATTAAATTAATTGGTATTGCAGCGCATATTGGCTCACAAATTACTGACATGGGGCCCTTTTTAAAAACAATTGATTGCTTGTTAAATATTTACCAACAATTGTCGCATTTGAATATTAAGTTAAAACATATTGATATTGGTGGTGGTCTTGGTATTACGTATCACAATGAAAAACCACCTGCTATCACCGAATATGCTGATGCATTAAAAGAAAAAATCAGCGGTTATCCTATCGAAATTATTCTCGAACCCGGCCGAGCGATTGTCGGCAATGCTGGTGTATTATTAACTCGAGTCGAATATTTAAAGCATACACAACATAAAAATTTTGCCATTGTTGATGCGGGCATGAATGATATTATTCGACCTGCGCTGTATGATGCTTGGCAAAATATTTTACCAGTCGAATTACATCGTGGTGATAAAAAACATTATGAAATTGCAGGACCCATTTGCGAATCGGCTGATGTGATAGGAAAAAATCGTGAGCTTGTTTTACAGGTTGGTGATTTACTTGCTGTTGATTCAGCAGGCGCCTATGGATTTTCGATGAGTTCGAATTATAATTCACGCTGTCGTGCCGCTGAAATTTTAGTGCATGGTGATGAAGCACATTTGATTCGCAAACGCGAGACGATCACAGACTTATTTGCATTGGAGCGCGTACTACAATCCGTCACGCCGTGACAACTCAAGTCAGAAGTGACAACCAAGATAAATTAAATCACGTAACCGTTCACACTGCACTCATGACACCACAACCGTCTGTCTGCGGGCAAGAACGAAGCCTGCACACTAATTCACTCATCAATATCCATGTCAGGATTCACCCACGTATCATCATCACCTGTTGTTAAATCAGGATTGTAAGTGATTTCATCTCTCACATAGATAGGCGAACCTTGCGCATAGGTTTCATACACATAACCATCATAGGTGACATAACTACCACCGCAGCCACCGCTATAACAATCCCATCTTCCTTGCACAAATACTTCTTGGCAACCACAGCAAGGCGCTGGTGCTGCATAATAAACAACAACCGGTCTTACACGATGTACACGATGATAACGTTCAGCATAAGCACAAGGATGGTGATAATGTCGCACTTTCTTTTTAACGACGTGTTTATAATGTCTGTAATATCTATGATGACAAGGATAACCATTTAAATTAATTACACGGGGTGGTGTTGGTGTTACAAAATAATATTCTGCGTAGACAGGTGACATCAAGGTTAACAAGATAATCCCTGTTGAAAATAACAATAACAAATTAAATTTAACCGACATCAAATAAGGCATCACACGTATACGCTTGTGCATTGCGCAGCTCCTTATCGGTTTTATTCTTTTATTTTACCATTGAGATGCCCCTCCCCTAGTAAAATTGCATTAAGTATTGGAAAATGAAGGAAATTTAATTTAAGCCTGTTAACCCGGAGTGACTATGGACTTCAATCTATCCCCAGATCAACTAGCCATTCGAGAAATGGCCCGTCAATTCGCTGAAAAAGAAATCGCCCCTTTTGCCAATCAATGGGACGAACAACACACTTTTCCTATTGATACCTTACGTAAAGCAGCCGCCTTAGGTTTGGCAGCGATTTATGTCAAAAGTGATGTTGGCGGTTCAGAACTCTCTCGACAAGATGCTGTCATTATCTTTGAAGAATTAGCCGCAGCTTGTCCTACAACAGCGGCTTATCTTTCTATTCATAATATGGTGTGTTGGTTGATAGATACTTATGGTAATGACCTCATTCGTCAACATTGGTTACCTAAATTAGCCAGCATGGAATATTTAAGTAGTTATTGTTTAACTGAACCGAGTGCCGGTTCAGATGCGGCTTCTCTCAAAACAACAGCGATACGCGATGGTGATCATTATGTATTAAATGGCTCTAAAGCTTTTATTTGCGGTGGCGGCACAAGTGATTTATACGCCTGCATGGTAAGAACAGGTGAAGAAGGACCACAGGGAATCAGTTGTATTCTTGTTGAAAAAAATACACCCGGAATTAGCTTCGGCAAAAAAGAAGATAAAATGGGTTGGCGTAATTTACCAACGACAATGGTTTTTTTTGAAAATTGTCGTGTTCCTGTGAATCATCTAATTGGCAGTGAAGGACAAGGATTTAAAATTGCTTTATCAGCTTTAAATGGCGGACGTATTAATATCGCTGCTTGCTCTGTCGGTGGCGCGAAACAATGTCTTCTTTTAACACGGAAATATATGCTAGAACGCAGCCAATTTAAGCATAAACTCGCCGAATTTGAAGCCTTACAATTTCGTCTTGCTGATATGATGACCGATCTAGAAGCATCTCGATTAATGGTCTATCGCGCTGCAACTTCCCTTGATCAACAAGATCCTCAAACCATTTTACATTGCGCTATGGCAAAACGATTTGCGACAGATTTATGTTTTAATGTCTGTAATCAGGCATTACAATTACATGGTGGTTATGGGTATATTCGTGAATATGGCATAGAAAAATATGTACGCGATTTACGTGTACATCAAATTTTAGAAGGCACGAATGAAATCATGCGTCTTATTGTTTCAAGACAAATACTGCATGAACATTTTGATATGAAGTAAGGAAATTATGAACTCTACTTTGCAGTTAACAGGCATTGGTTTAAGAGCGCCGCATTATAATGACTTTTTGCAAAAGCGCCCGCGTGTTGCCTGGATAGAAATCCATAGTGAAAATTATTTTGTTGATGGAGGAAGACCATTAACACTTTTAGAAACGTTACGCCAAGATTACCCCATTAGCTTACATAGTGTTGGTTTGTCACTCGGCTCTGCTGATGAATTAAATTGGCAGCATTTAAAAAAATTACGTGATTTACAAAATCGTATTCAACCCTGTCTTGTGTCTGATCATTTATCTTGGTCTTCTATTGATGGACAATATTTTCATGATTTACTACCCTTACCTTACACAGAAGAATCACTAAGTCATCTCGTCAATCGCATCAAACAAGTGCAAGATTATCTTGGCCGGCAACTTCTCATTGAAAATATTTCGAGTTATGTCAGATATCCAGATTCCACCTTATCTGAACAAGATTTTTTACGAGAAACAGCAGAGCAATCCGGTTGCGGCATTTTGTTAGACATCAATAATATTTATGTTACTGCAACCAATTTCGATGAAAATCCTTATGATTATTTAAATGCAATTCCTGGGCATTTTATTCAAGAAATACATTTAGCTGGATTTAGTTCTTGTGTTATCAATGAAAAAGAAATTTTAATTGATACACATAACAAACCTATTGTTCCCGCTGTATTTGATTTATATCGGGCTGCGATTACAAAATATCGCAGTAAACCAACAATTATAGAGTGGGACACTGATTTACCCTCTCTCGAAACATTATGTTTAGAAGCCTACCGCGCAGAACAAATCATGAGAGAAACCTATGCAACTGCAAAATCTGCAAGCTGACTTTGCTGAATTATTATATTCAGATCAACAGAGCGATCTTATTATTCCTGCATGTCATATTGAAATATATAAAAATAATATGATGACCGCACTCAGGCGTGCTTTGCGAGATTATTATCCTTTAATTGCTTCTTTACTCGGCGAAGAATGTTTTCATTCAGCCGCTAAAATTTATATCGAACGTTATCCTTCACGCAGTGGGAATTTATCTGATTATGGTGAGTATTTCAGTGATTTTTTAATCGATTTTGCACCAACGAATCATTTAGCTTATTTACCAGAAGTAGCAACGTATGAATGGATTTGTCATCAATTATATTTTGCAGCTGAACATCCACCACTAAATATACAAACTTTACATGCAGTGACTGCTGAAACATTTGATCAATTATTTTTTACCTTACATCCCGCTTGTCAAATTGCAATGTTTCATTATCCTATTATCGAGATCATTGAAATTTGCAAAGGCAAATTAGATCATCTTGATTTAGAATCACCTCATTTACAAACTGAAACATATTTATTATTAATGCGGCAACAAGATCATATTATTTTTGAAACTTTAACGGCAGGTGAATTTACCTTTTTACAAGCCTTACAAGAACATCAAACTTTAGCCGATGCACTAACCATTACACTTGCTGTTGAGTCGACATTTAATTTAGAAGTGAAATTACCACAATGGGTTAGAGATAAAGTGATCGTAGATTTTCCAAACTAATACACTCACCAAAGAAATGATGGTGATGATAAACAAAAACCACATCACGCTAGAAAATCCTTGCATAAAAATCTCATTAAATAAATGACGTAATGAGGAATTCATTGATTCTGTTAATGAATGAGAAGGATTAGCAATTAATTTTGTTAAATAATCAAATTGATGATGATCTGTCAATCCTGACCTCTTCATAAAAATATGTTGTAATGATGTAGAAGTTGCCCATTGATATACGACAACTGAAATCGCTAATCCAATTGAACCGCCTATATTAAACATTGTAACGATAGTTCCTGTTGCCACACTGGCACGATGTGATCCCGCTGCGGTTTGTCCTGCAATCAATGAAACGGTATTTCCCATCGCCCATGTGCTGCCAAGACAAAGAAAAGCAATAACGACATACCACAAAGGGGAAGCCACTATAAAAAATGCGTGTAATAAAGCGGAAATGACACCTAGAAACAAGCCAATCACAATCGTATTAATAATTCCAAAAAGAAAAATCAATTGACCGACAAGAAATGCAACTAAGACAACAGCAATAGGAATAGCAAATAAAATATATCCTGCTGTTTCTGGAGAAAAAGAGCGAATGATTTGCAAATATAAAGGATCAAAAAACAAAGCAACGGCACTTAATACGCCCGATAAGAAACATAATATCGCCCCACCAAAAAATAATAATTGAGTAAAATCCTTAAAATCAATAAGTGGACTTTCTAGTTTATTTTCAATTTTAAATAAAATAAAAAAAGAAGCGATCCCAACAATAAGATAAATCAAAGTCATCCTATTGTTCCAACCATAGGTTTGACTGTGAATTAAACTGAGAACAATTCCACCCATCGTTAATGCCAAGAATAACATCCCAAACCAGTCAAGTTTGACAGTTTCATGACTGATCGGAGACTCTTTAACTGAATTCAAACAAAATAAATATCCTACAATAATAATCGGAATATTAATAAAAAAAATCCATCGCCAACCCCAGTAAGTCACGATAATACCGCCTAACACGGGACCGAGTGCTAATGCCATCCCACCGACTGATCCTAACCATGCAATCGATTTTGCGCGTTCATTTTCAGGAAAGGATTGTGGTAAGAGTGAAGGCCCGAGGGGTAACACAATTGCTGCGCCTAGTCCCTGTAATAAACGTCCGAAAATAAGCCACTCGATTTGAAAAGCAAAACCCGCAATGAGAGAAGCGATCCCAAAAATACTGATACCAAGATAAAAACAACGCCTGCGTCCGAATAAATCGCCTAATTGTCCCATGATGGCAGCGAAAACACATAAAGCTAAAAAATAAATATTCATGATCCATTGAAGAGAAAGTAAATCAGTTTGTAAATCTTGTTGTATGGTGGGAAGCGCGATATTTACGACGGTATAATCGAGATAGCATCCAAATGAAAGTAGTGCGATGCCGATAAAGGCGAGCCATTTTTTGGAGTGGTCTGTTAATAGTGTCATGCAAACCTTCCATTTTTTCCGAAGACATTCACACTATAATTACTCACATAATAACTCAGGCACAACAGATTGAATACGATTATAATCGTGATCATTATGTAAAATAATAAGGTTATGTTCTATCGCAATTTGTGCAATCAAGCAATCTATTGTACTTCGAATTGTAATCCCTTTACGTCTACAGAGATAAAATAATTTTGCAGCACATTCATATGTATCAATTTCATCTCGTGGATGAAAAAAACGTTGTGTTGTCAAATAATCTTTTAATTGATTAAAATCTTGCTCCGATACTGCTCCTTGCAAAATTTCTTGATAAATAACCCCAGTAAGACCAAATGCGTATTTTCTATCTAATATAGAAATAAATTTTTTTGTTGATGCATTTTCAACATCACGAAAATAGTCAATCCATACCGAAGTATCAATTAAATACACGCTTAACTCCTTTCATCATCACCCTTACGTGTTCTTAAAGATTTATAATCATACTTATCATCAATTTTGATCTTGCCTTTTAAATCACGAATGTCTTTTCGCCTATGATTTTCTACAAATTCACGCAAAGCCAAATCAATTAATTCTTTTTTAGTAGAGACTTGCGTATATCGAAAGGCTTCTTTAACAAGCTTTTCATCTAATACAATATTTGTTCTCATATATACACCTCCTTATGTGTATAATAAGGTGTATATAATACAATAGTCAAGTTAAAGACATCAATCTTTCAATGATGACTTTTCTTATTTATCTTCGATTGGGGAGAGAATATCTGTCATCTTGCAATGCTTTCGCAATTTCTTTAACAAACTTAATGCTGCTTTTTTTCTATCTCTAGGCGGGACAATACGCGCAACAACTTTACCATGACATGTAATCAAGACTACAACACCTTGTTGAGCCATTTCAAGATACTTATGTAAATGGGTACGTAATTCAGTAACATTCACTTTATACATAATCTACCTAATTAAAACATAACTCAAAGAAAACTTATCCCCAGTTTCTGGGGATAAGTTGTGTAATAGCCTGTTAACAAACCTCTGAACAATGAATATCATGAACTCGGCACATGCCATCCAAAAATCCCCATAGAGCTTGCGCTGCTTGACTCGTTGCCTTTTCTGCGCGTTCTGGTTCAACATAACGTTCAATTAAAGCAGCAACTTGCGCAGCATGTTCAACATCATAAACTTGATGAGCGGTAAAAAATGCTAAGGTTTTATCATCATGAATATTGTAAAACTGTTTTAGTCCTTCAATTTTTGAAGCTGAAACTGCAGGGACTTGTGACTCATAGGCATATAATGCACATAAGCCATCTTTCCAATCATCTGCTAGTGCATAGTATTGATTAACCATGGCATCCGTTTCTGGAAGCGCCATTTCTGATAACACAGCATCACGACTCGCCCCCATACCTTCTGCAAACTGCATCCACAAGGTCGGATGATCTGTGCCATGTATTTCTTCATCCACT
>Ga0207140_1021_pt1 | contig 37258 bp, 32 predicted proteins | sample Alteio_BWMinHeat_4_FD_153528 | JGI IMG/M metagenome (GOLD analysis project Ga0207140, IMG submission 153528) | Enriched cells from forest soil in Barre Woods Harvard Forest LTER site, Petersham, Massachusetts, United States -... | ecosystem: Environmental > Terrestrial > Soil > Temperate forest >... | reverse complement strand
GCGCTTCTTGTGTTGAAAAATTTCTAAAACCACAGTCTCGCGAGCCGACACGAATTCCAAAAGCTAACTTTTTTATATTATTGTTTAGCAAGTCTGTGAAATCAAATCCAGCTTCGATTTGCTTTTGAAGAAGTTGCATATCAAAAAAATTATTTAGTGCAATTAATCGATCTTGCCTATATCGATAAGGATTAGTAGCGCCTAAGATGGCAGCGAAAACAGCACCTAATCCATAAACATCACTCTTGCTATTGAGAAAGCCGGTGATGATATTTTCCTCAATAGGAACATAAGCACTATCGTTTTCTTCAACTGCCTCTGGCGCAATAGCATAAGGGGTCAACCCCATCAAGCCTGTTGGTACCGAGTCTTGTCCTGCGAATAATTTTTTTGAGCTGCCATAATCAATCACTCTAGAGTTAACACACCCATTTTGTGGGACATGAACGACTATGTTCGCGCCTTTCACATCAACATGAAGGCGGTTTCTTTTATGTATATCATGATATTGATCTGCAATTTGAAAAATAAGAGTGAATCTCTGCGCTAACGACAAAGATTTTAGAAGAGCGTGATTAGGCTCCCCATTAGCTGCACAAAGCGGCCCACCTGGATGATAATCCATAATGATCATAGGCTGGCCTTTCGCAGAATAAGTTAATTCTGCAAATTGATTCTCTCTCAATGCTTCAGTTTCATTTATTGCCATTTCCTTATTTTGAATTTTGTTACCGACAAATACTTTCACTGCAAATAAATGAGGCTTATTTTCAGCAGCAGAAGTGACAGCATTCCCTGTGTTTGGATCAATGCGATATGCTGGATAGATACTACTGATACTCGACTGAATGCACTCACCACTTGCCATGTTCATCACATAATGATGATTAGTTCGATGGCAATAAAATATTGTCCAACTGCTGTCTCCTTCACCAAGACGGAAGGAATGAGACTGCCGCGGATTTTCGCGCACTAGTCCGGATAATTTTCTCATCTCACTCTTGAAGTTTCTCGTTTCCACTGCGCTCGTTTCTTTCTACATGATTGTAGGCGGCAATATAACAAATCTAATCACAAAGTAAAACTGTCTATTGATATTTAAATAAAAAAATTCGTGCGCAGCAAAAGCTTTGCTTTTGCGTAGCATATAAATAGGAAAGGTATTCCCGCGCTTCTTAGCGGGAATACCTGGTGCAAGCCTGATTTCGATTTCGATTTTCCCCTTTTTATGTTATTATTATGTTAATAAATAAAAACGAGGATTAAATATGCGAAGTACAACACTCAATTACGAAGAACAAGGACTTCCTGGGGTTTGTATATGCCCTGGTCGAGTTTACACCAGTGAAAAAGCACATGGTTTTGCAACATTTAGTGGAACTATTGGAATAGTTGCGCCCATATTAGCATCAGTTGTTTTTTTTACTCAAAAGGAACCTCACACAAATTTGATTCTTAGTTTCTTTGGTTTGGGCGTGGCTGGTCTAACCTGTGCAGGCATCACTTTTTTCGCATACACCAAAAAAGTACCTCAAGAACAAGAAAATGACGAAGTTAGCCACTTAACTCAACATGAGAATATATCATTAAACCCATAACGTAAACTGCATTCAAATTGAGATTATACCTATTTTTTTCATTTTATTTAAAAACCATTTGCATAAAAATAAAAAACCCGGCAGCACTAGCTAACCGGGTCCAAAAAGGCGAACCCTCTTGGGACGATTTATGCAAATTAGAATATTTTTACAAAAAATGCAAGATTAGTGTTAAAAAAATAAATAAATGTCACTAATTTAAAAAATTTATCCGGATAATTTACCAAAATCATTAAATCCAAAATTCATGTTGCTCCCAACCCTCAGGAAACCCCATATCTTGCAAACCGACATGCGTGGCTTTAGGAAAGGATCGCATTAAATCAATTAATCGTATTTTCCAAGATGAACGCGGACAAACATATCGCATAAAATGCGCTAATATACAGAATACAATATAAACACGCGATGTAACAGAAACATTACCTATAAATGAGTCAAATGCTTTCATTTCACCTTTTCTTGCAAGCTTTGGCTGATCAATTAAATTTTTATTCCATAATCGACTATGATGCGCTACAACATTACGCACATAATTCAAACATCGTAACCAACTTTCCATAACTTGAAAATCAGAAACTCCATATTTAGTAGCAATGTCAGCTTTATCTTGGACTGCCATTCCCTTATAAAAAGTCGATAATAAACCAAAATCCCACAATTCAATTGCAACCCATATTGGCAATGGTAACCCATACTTCGTTTTATAATGTTCAACAAAATCTTCTTTTGATCGCTGTATTAACTGGTCATGCTTTTTTATCCATTCTTGATATTTTGTTTTACCTGTTTTGATTTCTACCTTTTTAGTGAAATTACCATGCAACAAAGATGGATTGTTGTAAGCAAATCGATCTTTTTTCCCTAACAAGTAAGCAATATCACCTCGGCACGCAACTTCAATTCTTTCAATCGAATCCAATATTAATAAGCGTAATTTTTTATCGAAAACATACAATTCAATCGCATCTTGAAACCTAGACCCCGTCATAAATTCATCTTTACGTTGTGGCCTGATGGGTTTTGATTGGGGTGATGACAGAGTAATTAATTGTCGACATGGATACCAATATCCACTCAAACGATAATAGCCTAAGCGACGTAGATACTCTAATGCCACTTTATCATTTGTTATTTCTAAACCTCGAGATTTTAATAATTCCAATTGCTGTTCATAAGTACAATAGGGCTTGTTATAAGTCGACATTGCTTTTTCTTATCCATAAAAAAGAAAACCCGCTCGTGCATTTTGCAATGTAGAGGAGCAGGCCGTGTTATTAATAGTATAAACGAAATCATGAAAACGAACAACAGCGACTTGGGATTAATATTAGTTTCAAAAAACGAGGTAGTAAGGAAAAAAGAAGGAAGTTAATCTTGTTTTGTATACGCTAAATTGCAACCTATTGATTAATCAAGCGTCCCCAAGGGGATTCGAACCCCTGTTACTGCCGTGAAAGGGCAATGTCCTAGGCCTCTAGACGATGGGGACGTAACACTCTCTTATAAACAAACAAAAAACTGCAAAGCTACGTCATTGGAGCTAGCCGGGATCGAACCGGCGACCTCTTGCATGCCATGCAAGCGCTCTCCCAGCTGAGCTATAGCCCCTTTATTTCTGAGAGAGACGCGATTCTAAGAAGCATACCCCGCTTTGTCAACAATAAGTTCACACTAAATCCAACCGCTCCAGCACACGATCACGTCCAATCAACACCATCGTGACATCAAGCGGCGGTGAAATCGTCCCTCCCGTCACCGCAACACGCACCGGCTGTGCCAATTTTCCCAATTTTAATCCTTGCGATTCTGCCGTCGCTTGTAAAACTTCATGAATAGCTTCTTTCGACCACGAAGATAATTCACTCAATTTTTCTCGCAATATTTTTAATGCAGGTTTAATTTCAGAGGTAAAATGCAATTTCATTTCATCACTCATCGTTACCTCTTCAAAAAAATAACGGCTGCGTTCTGCCATTTCTTTCAATGTTTTTGTACGCTCACCTTGCGCCTTAATAATCTCAGTTAATGGCGGCCCATCATTTGTATTAATGCCTAATTTTTCCAACTGCCACGCTAATTCTTTCATGGTCTCTGCCACATCACCATGCTTAATATAATGCTGATTTAACCACAATAATTTTTCAGGATTAATGGCAGCAGCCGCACGATTCACGCTACTCAAATCAAAATATTGAATTAATTCATCCATGGAAAAAATTTCTTGATCGCCATGCGACCAACCTAAACGAACCAAATAATTTAATAACGCTTGCGGCAAAAAACCATCTTCGCGATATTGCATTACACCCACTGCTCCATGACGCTTTGATAATCGCTTGCCATCACTGCCTAAAATCATAGGAATATGCGCATAATGCGGCGGTGTTTTATTTAGCGCACGAAAAATATTAATTTGTCGCGGCGTATTATTAATATGATCATCACCTCGCATCACGTGCGTAATTTGCATATCCATATCATCAACAACAACAGTAAAATTATACGTAGGCGTTCCGTCACTACGCGCAATAATTAAATCATCTAATTCTTGATTAGCAAAAACTAATTTGCCGCGAATTAAATCATCAAACTCAACAACACCTTCTTCTGGATTTTTAAAACGCACCACAAAAGGACCTTCTTGTGTTTGCGTAAGATGACGACAATGCCCATCGTAACGCGGCTTTTCTTTATTCGCGATTTGCTGTTCGCGCAAAGCTTCTAATCTTTCTTTGGAACAATAACAACGATAAGCCGTGCCTTGTTTTAACATTTCATCAATCACTTCACGATAACGATCAAAATGATGCGTTTGATAAAACGGCCCCTCATCATAATCTAATTTTAACCATGCCATGGCATCTAATATGGCTTGCACAGATTCTTTTGTTGAGCGTTCTAAATCGGTGTCTTCGATGCGTAAAATAAAACGGCCGTTTGTTTTGCGAGAATAGAGCCAGCAATATAATGCTGTACGTGCACCACCAATATGAAGATACCCGGTCGGACTGGGTGCGAATCGTGTGCGAACCATTTGTTGATCCTCTGCTTAAAATGAGCGATATTATACACATTTACCGAGGAACACACATGAAACAACTGAGCAATCAATTCCTATTCGTTTTTCTTGCTGTTGTTGTCATTTACCTCTTATATTCCCTTTCCCCCATTCTGACGCCTTTCGTTTTTGGCGCATTACTTGCTTATCTTGCCAATCCTTTAGTCACACATTTAGATAAACATTTACCGCATCTTTTAAGTGTTTCACTCATATTTCTCGGCTTATTCGCCTTACTTTCCATCCTCTGTTTATTATTGTCTCCCCTCATTGGTAACCAACTCCGCGCATTAATTGATGTCATTCCGCAAGTTATCAATTGGATGCAAGAAACATTCATTCCCTGGCTCACTGAACTCATCCCCATCGACACGATCAAATCAACACTTGCTTCTATGCTGCCCAAATCAGGCTTGGTGATTAGCACCATTCTGCATTCCAGTCATACATTAATTATTTGGATCATGAATATTGTGCTTATTCCCGTTGTCACTTTTTATCTGTTACGTGATTGGCACCTGATTTTAAATAATATCCAACACAATTTACCGAGCAAAATCAAATCGACTGTTGTTCAACTAGCCAACGAATGCAATGAAGTATTGAGTGCGTTTTTTCGCGGACAACTAATAGTCATGCTGACTTTATCTCTTATTTACGGTATCGGTTTAACCTTAGTTGGTTTAAAAGTCGGTTTAGTGATTGGTGTCATCGGCGGCTTATTGTGCATCATTCCTTTTGTCGGTTCTATTTTTGTGGTCGTTACGGCAAGCATTACGGCTTATGTTCAGTTTGGCACATGGGAACACGTCGCATGGGTTTTATGTGTCTATGCTGTTGGCCAAACAATTGAAAGCTACATATTAACCCCTTATCTGATTGGTCATCGCATTGGATTACATCCTGTTGCCGTCATTTTTTCCATCATGGCTGGCGGTACTTTATTTGGATTTTTTGGTATATTAGCCGCCTTACCGGCCGCTGCTGTGATTGTCGTTTTATTACGCTTTTTACGCGCTGAGTTACGGCACGCTCCAGCCTAAAATTAACTATTGAAATGACCTAGCATTACGAGGAAACTACAGCCTCGTCGTTGCGAAGGGCAGGTTGTCATCCTGAGCGTAGCGAAGGATCACTAACAAATGTCATAAGCACATTTTAATGATCCTTCGCTACGCTCAGGATGACAACCTGTCCTTCGCAACGAGAAAACTACCTACTGACTTGCTCAAGGATGGCCCTGAGAGCGAGATGATTTAACATGCAAAATAAGAATAATTATCATATTTATCTTTTTCTTCTTTTTTTATTTTTTTCTCCACTCTCTCTCGCTGACACAACGATCATTCCCGATGCAAAATTAAATCTCAAACACACACAGAAATCACCCGACACACCGCTTTCCACCACACAATTTTCGGCAAAACAAATAACAAAAAGTCCTGTTATCAATTTAAATGATTTTTTAAAACAAGAACAAAGTGTAGTTCGATTAACCAATAATTCTGGTGATAATACACAAACCGCATTAAGTTTGCGCGGTTTTGGCGATAATGCAGCCGCCAATTCTCTGATTTTAATTGATGGATTTCCGTTAACCAATCCCAGTTTACTCGCGCCTAATTTTAATTCTATTCCATTAACAGACATTGATCACATTGACATTCTTCAAGGCAGTCAAGGATCATTATGGGGCGATCAAGCCGTTGGCGGTGTCGTCAATATCGTCACAAAACATCCTTCACATTTTTTTACTAACGCTATTTTAAGTGCCGGCAGTTATAATACTTATTACGATAATATTTTAATCGGCAATAAAAATTCAAATAACACATTCTATAAATTATTTGCCTTAGTCGGCAAAACAGATAATTATCGCGATCATAATCGACAAAATTCGAATAATGTTGCCATGCAAATAGGTAAAGAATATGCACGTGGTCGTGTGAGTTTTAATTTACAATCCTATGCCGACACAATTTATTTTCCAGGTGGATTATCTCTCGAACAATTTCTCGATCAACCGCAACAAGCAACTGAATTTCATAATTACAGCCGCTATCGAACAACGCTTTTTCAATTATTAAATCAACATAGCATCAACAATGATTGGACATTAGAAACGCGATTAAGTTACCAAGAAACAAAAGCAACGGGATTTGTTTTTATGCATTTTGATCGGTCAGATTCACAATTGAATTTTCATCCGCGTATTATCGGCACCTGGAAAAAAAATAAAATTATTGCAGGATATACGGGCCAATTAAGTCAATATGAATTAACCAATCTCAGAGTGAATCCTCGCACGCAAGCGAATCAAGAAAATTTATATACGGAAATTACCATTCCAATAAATGAAAAATTAGATTTGATTTTAGGCGCAAGAAAAGCGTGGCAAATGAATCATATTGTATCACTTGCTGGAGAATCGACTCATGCAACTAATCAAGTCTTTGTCACAGAACAAGGTTTGATGCTTCATCTCTCACCGACACTAACTTTATTTATCAGACGAGATGGCAATTTTAGTTTTCCTAAAGCCAATGAAGATACTTGGGTGCCAAACAATATGACTTCGTTACAAGTACAAACCGGTGTGTCATATGAAACAGGGATTCAATGGCAAACAGAAAAATGGCAAACACAATTCAGTTTATATCGATTAGATTTGCATGATGAAATTGCATTTGATCCGACTGAAACAATAGAAGAACCCTTTGGAGCATTTACCAATTTAGATGATACGAGACGCAATGGGGCAAGTCTTTCAGGACGTTATATTGTCAACAAACGATTAAGTGTGAATGCACAATTTAATTATGTGAAGGCGCGTTTTGTTTCTGGTCTTTTTGCTGGCGATACGATTCCTGCTGTACCTGCGATCACTGGTAATGCAGGATTAGATTATGCTTTCACTGAACGTTGGCACATGCAATATAATGCGTTGTATACAGGGAGCAAATATGCGTCTGAAGATCTGGCGAATACAGGAAAAAGAATTGGCGCGTATTGGTTAAATGATATTGCACTGCAATATGTTAAAGAATATTTTATTATTAGCGCAGAAGTACGTAATGTATTGAACACGAATTATGCGAGCTATGTTTTTTATGATGCGTTTTCGAAACAAAACGAATATTATCCAGCAGCGGGTAGGAATTTTTCTTTAACGATTAAGATTAATATTTAAACTGAACTCAGGTCTGTCGTCCCGCGGCTTGTCCGCGGGATCCAGAAATAACTAACAAAATTTATATTTCTCTGGATCCCGCGGACAAGCCGCGGGACGACGAGACTGAGTGTAACGGCAAGCCGCGGGACGACGAGACTGAGTGTAACGGCAAGCCGCGGGACGACAGACCTGAGTATAACGTTAAGTTTATTAATTTGATGTAATTTAAAATAATTAAGCTTTATGAAAAAAATTAATGCATTATTATCTTCTATCATCTTACATAGCATTATTTTGCTCTTGTTTTGCATGAAATTAACATCTTCACAAATTATACCAGAAGGAAAAGCCGCGCCACGCACCATTCTTTCTTATCTTTACCATGAACATCCCATCAATAAATCAATCACACCATTAAAAAAATTAACAACGGCTATTAAAAAACTTAAACAAATCGCTCTTCATCAAACACACGCGATCACTCAACACGTGACGCAATCAATGACTCAACACATAACGCAGCATCAACAAAAAACAGCATTAATATCACACGCTGCCGCAGGTAATAATATTCCTCTCTCAACCTTAGTTGAAATGCTGCATAATGCAATAGAACAAAAACAACATTATCCTGAAAGCGCACTGCAATTAGAACGCGAAGGAAAAACAACTGTGATGTTTACTTTATTTCCTGATGGATCAATTAAAAATTTACATATTGTGACAGCATCAGGAACTGAAAGTTTAGATGAAGCAGCACTTCAAGCCGTCAATGATGCTGTGCCATTTAAAAATGTGGGAAAATATCTTTCAACTTCGGCGGAATATCAAGTTAAAATTTCGTTTGAATTGACGTGATAGACGGTAATAATATATGCTTGACATCCTGAGCGAAGCGAAGGATCACTAAGATGCGATTATGATATTTATTTAGTGATCCTTCGCTACGCTCAGGATGACAGACTTGTGCTCAAAATAAGAATTGCTTAATACCACGTGATATACAAATAAGGAGATCTCTCCGTGACAAACACAACACAACAAAACTTACTAGCAGAAATTTTACCAACGCCCTCTCGTGAAATAAAAACAGATCGCTTCATACAAGCCGTCTCTTCCAAAGCAAGTTGCGGTGCAGAACCAGTCGTTGGTTGTATGGGATCAGTATCGGCGAATGCGCGTTGTGGCGGCGGTTGTTCATCAGGCGGTAGTTGCAAAAGCGCTGTCTAAATATAAATAAAAATATTACCCATGACAAAAACACTCATCTCTATTGAAATTGCAAAAGAATATATTTCGCAACTTGATTTAAGCTACATCATCAATGCGATGTGTTCGTCTGAGTACCCTTTACCAAAATGGACAACATCAGACGCGGCCCATTGTGCGATGTTATACAAAAATTTTTTATGGCTACATAAAAAACATCCATCGATTTTTTTTGTTCCTACAAAAGAAATCGACGAGTTTTGGCATAATCATATTTTATACACAAAAAATTATCATCAAGATTGTCTGCAAATTTTTGGGCATTATTTACATCACGAACCAGCAAATCCTAACGAAAATCCGGGGCCTTTAATCGACGCTTATTTACAAACCAAACAGTTATACTTAGAAGAATTTGGCCACCCCATTGACCAAAGCATGAAACGCCCATAAAATTGCCTGCTTGTTGCAAGAATCGATCTCGTCGTTGCGAGGAACGTGTTGTCATCCTGAGCGTAGCGAAGGATCACTGAATAGAAGTCATAAACGCATTTTAGTGATCCTTCGCTACGCTCAGGATGACAACACGTTCCTCGCAACGACGAGACTGAATTGTTGCAACAAAAGTACAATTTTTCTATGTAATATACATACAGTATCAGGGCGATTAGCTCAGCGGGAGAGCACTACCTTCACACGGTAGGGGTCAGTGGTTCGATCCCACTATCGCCCACGTATATCAACATAAACTCAGCACATGAGAAAGGTACTGAATATTTGTTTTCTGCGACTGGATTACATGGATGTAACCGGATGCGCCATGGATGGCGCGCTTGGAGCGAGAAAACAAATATTCAGTACCTCTCTCATGTGCCTAACAAACAATCAAAATGGAATGAATCATGATAGAAATGACGCTAGGACAAGCTGCCGATATATTAGGATCAAAGACTGATCACATCATTCACCCTGTTACCTTTCGTGGTATCAGTATCGACACGCGTACATTGCAACCAGGTAATCTATTCGTCGCAATTAAAGGCGACAACAGAGATGGCCACGATTTCATCGAAGAAGCAAAACAAAAAGGTGCGGCAGCCGCGCTTGTTTCTCATCAAACAACGACAACCATCCCTCAACTACAAGTCAAAGATACCACGCAAGCATTAGGACAATTAAGCGCCGCATGGCGCCATCAATTTCATATTCCCTTTGTCGCAGTCACCGGCAGCAATGGAAAAACAACCGTCAAAAACATGATTACTTCCATCATGACAGCGGCTTGTCAGGGTGACACTCATCAAGTGTTATCAACACAAGGTACTTTAAATAATCAATGGGGATTACCTTTAACACTCGCACGATTAAATGCACAACATCGTTATGCTGATATTGAAATGGGTATGAATCATTTTGGTGAAATTGAATATTTAACTCAACTGACCCATCCAGACATTGCCGTCATTACAAATGCCGCCGCTTGTCATCTTGAAGGTGTCGGCAACATTCAGGGCGTTGCTCGCGCTAAAGCTGAAATTTTTGCAGGCTTAGCTGCTGATGGTATTGCCATTTTAAATCGTGATGATGCTTTCTTTAGTTTTTGGCGAGAAATCATCGGAAAACGACACTATCTTAGTTTTGGATTTCATCCTGATGCTCACATTCGCGCAACCATTGGTGAAAGTAGTGAAACAGAACAACAAATTGTTTTACAGACACCACAAGGCGATCAACTCATCACTTTGCATTTACTTGGTAAACATAATGTCATGAATGCACTCGCTGCAGCAGCAACGGGTATTGCACTTAACATGCCCCTCGAAGCAATTAAAATAGGCTTAGAATCACTCTCACCTGCACCTGGCCGCTTAACACTACACACCTTAAATAATGGTGTGAAAATCATTGATGATACTTATAATGCTAATCCTTTTTCTTTACAAGCTGCGATCAACACACTCGCCGCATTCACCGGCAAACGCATTTTAGTCTTAGGTGACATGAGAGAATTAGGTGAAGAAGCAAAAGCCTTGCATTATTCTGCTGGCGAATCCATCCGCCAAGCTGGCATTGATTTTCTTTTTACTTTTGGCGATTTAAGTGAAAATACGGCGCACGCTTTTGGTGAAGGCGCTTATCATTTTAATGAACAAGACAAATTAATTAATGCACTCAAACCGTTTTTATATAATCAAACGACAATTTTAATTAAGGGATCACGTTCCATGCACATGGAAAAAGTCGTTACAGAATTGGTACAATAAATGGCAATTAAAACTCCTATCACAATCGCATACGGCGATGGCATTGGCCCTGAAATTATGCAGGCAACACTTGCGATTTTATCTGCCGCCAATGCTTTGATTGAACCTGAAGTCATTGAAATCGGCGAAAAAATTTATCGACAAGGTTTCACTTGCGGCATTCCTGATGATGCGTGGCAAACATTAAAACGCACTAAAGTATTATTAAAAGGCCCGATCACCACACCACAAGGAGGTGGTTATAAAAGTTTAAATGTCACGTTGCGTAAAACCCTCAGTTTATTTGCAAATGTTCGTCCTTGTATTTCTTATGCACCTTATGTCACGACAAATTTTCCTGATATTAATCTCGTGATTGTCAGAGAAAATGAAGAAGATACTTATTCAGGCATAGAACATAGACAAACAGATGAAGTGTATCAATGTTTAAAATTAATTACGCGTCCTGGTTGTGAACGTATCATTCATTATGCATTTGAATATGCGCAAAAATTTAATCGAAAAAAAGTAACCTGTTTGAGCAAAGACAATATCATGAAAATGACAGATGGATTATTTCATCGTCTCTTCAATGAAATTGCAGCAGAATATCCTGACATTGAACATGATCATATGATTGTCGACATTGGTACCGCTTTAATTGCAGCTCAACCTCAACGTTTTGATGTGATTGTCACACTTAATTTATATGGCGATATTATTTCTGATGTGGCAGCGCAAGTCGCTGGTTCTGTTGGTCTTGCCGGTTCTGCCAATATTGGTGCTCACATGGCGATGTTTGAAGCCATACATGGTTCTGCGCCAGATATTGCAGGGAAAAATATTGCAAATCCTTCTGGTTTATTAAATGCAGCCATTCAAATGTTAGTCCACATTAATCAACCCGAAACTGCTGCCTTAATTGAAAATGCTTGGTTAAAAACATTGGAAGATGGCATACACACCGGTGATATTTATTCATCACAAAGTAAACAGAAAGTAGGAACACAAGCGTTTGCTGCTGCTGTAATTGAACGATTAGGACAAAAGCCAACGCATTTTAAACCTGTTGTCTATCAACCAGGATCATATGCAAAGATTGAATGTTATGATGCGCCATTAGCAACACCCAGTAAAAAAGAATTAATCGGTATTGATATTTTTATTGATAATCCTAACAATATTCCTGCAGAACAATTAGCAAAAACCTTGGCACCTTTATCTGAAAAATTACAGCTCATTGTCATCACAAGCAGAGGATTAAAAATATGGCCAAATAGTAGTATAGAAGCGCCATTCTTGCGTCATTGTTGTTGTCGATTTCAATCATCAGCTGATACTAAACAATTAAAACAAATTCAACATGAAGATATTCTTCAATTGCTCAGCAAAATAAATACGCTGGGATTAGATGTCATTAAAACAGAAAATCTTTATACCTTTGATGGTGAATTAGGATTTACTTTGGCGCAAGGACAATAATCATGACGAAAGAAAAAAACAAATTACCCACGCTAGAAAATGCTTTTACTGAAATTTCCGACATCATAGACAAAATGGAACACGCTCCTTTAACATTAGAACAATCACTCACGCAGTTTGAACGCGGCATTACACTCATCAAACATGCACAAAAAATATTGACTGAAGCGGAACAAAAAGTGCAAATACTTTTAAAACAAAATGGCCAAGAAAAATTGGTCGATTATGATAAAAACGAAGGAGCTGACTCAAATGACGACAACGCTAGCTAATCTTTCCTTAGAACAATTTAGTCAAACTTGCGCAAATCGTTTGACTACTATTTTCACGCAATATATTGCTGAAATTCCTTCGTTAGAATTGAAATCTGCCATGACATATACTTTATTAGATGGTGGTAAACGACTGCGGCCTTTACTCATTTATGCAACGGGTTTAATTTTTAATGCCTCAATAGAAAATTTAGATGTGCCAGCAAGCGCGATCGAACTCATACACACTTATTCTCTCATTCATGATGATTTACCTTGCATGGATGATGCTAACTTGCGCCGTGGAAAAGCCAGTTGTCATAAAAAATATGGCGAAGGACTTGCTGTTTTAACGGGTGATGCACTGCATACATTAGCCATGCAATTAATTGCAGCTCATCCTGCTCCATTATCTGCAGAAAAACGCGTTCAAATGATGAAGGTGGTGAGTTTAGCTTGTGGGCCTTATGGGATGGCGGCAGGTCAAGCATTAGATATTACACTATTACAACAAGGCGATATTTCATCTGATTTATTGCTTGATATTTATCGACTCAAAACCGGCGCACTATTTACCGCTTGCATAGAATTAGGTCGATTAAGTTCAAAAGATGATAATGAAATGAACCAAAGAGCTTTAAAAACATTTGGTGATTGCATTGGATTAGCATTTCAAATTCAAGATGATGTGTTAGATATTGAATCAAGCACAGAACAATTAGGGAAGCCGCAAGGAATAGATATTAAAAATAATAAAGTCACTTATCCTACTTTGTTTGGTTTAGAAAAAGCGAAGGATAAAATTCAAACATTATATCAAGAAGGTTTAGAAGCGATTAATTATCTAGGAGATCGCGCACAATTATTACGCGAATTAACAGGGAAGATGTTAGGGATATAGTGCTCGTTCCCTCTCCTCCCACGCTTTTTGTGGGAGGAGAGGGTTAGGGAGAGGAGGGTTCGATAAAATATTTCTATCCTTTTTTAAAGATAGAGGGTAAACTTTGCGCATATGTACTGCCCATTCTGTCATTCTGTAGACACAAAAGTCATTGATTCTCGCTTGATTCGGGAAGGAAATCAAACGCGTAGACGACGAGAATGTCCTGATTGTAAAGAACGTTTTACCAGTTACGAAACAGCAGAATTATCATTACCGCGCGTGATCAAACGAGATGGTCGCCGCGCACCTTTTAGTGAAGAAAAATTGCGAGCAGGTATATTGCGCGCATTGGAAAAACGTCCTGTTAGTGTGGAACAAATTGAAACCGCTATTGCTCGTGTCATGCGAAAAGCCATGACACGCGGCGAAAGAGAAATTCCTTCTGCACAAATGGGCGAATGGGTCATGGAAGAATTACATCAACTTGATCAAGTCGCTTATGTGCGATTTGCATCGGTATATCGCTGCTTTCAGGATATCGATGAATTCAGAAGAGAAATAAGTAAATTAACACGCCATGCCAAACGAAAAAAATCGAACAACAGCTACAACTAATCATCCTGCTGCGATGGATCCTGTCGCACGACATAATGCACGTCATTATGCTTTGCAAGCCATGTATCAATGGCAATTAACAGGCAAACCACTGAAAGAAATTGAAACAGAATTTTTGCATTATCACATTTCCAAAAAATTTGATTTAGATTATTTCAAAGAATTAATTCATGGTGTTCCTGAACATCAAGAAATGCTTGATCAAGAAATGCAGGGATTTATTGACCGCCCGCTTCATGAAATCGATGCCATTGAATTAGCTGTGTTGAGGTTAGCAATTTATGAATTAATGAAACGACCAGATGTGCCTTATCGTGTCGTGATTAATGAAGCATTAGAATTAAATAAAAAATTTGGTTCTATTGAAGGGCATAAATTTGTGAATGGTATTTTGGATAAAGTGGCGAAGAAGAATCGCACGATGGAGAAGTAAAATTAAGTTCTATTGTGTTTAAGCTTGACACATACGCTGACCCGTCGTCCCGCGGCTTGTCCGCGGGATCTAGAAATAATTGACATAATTTACGTATTTTCTCTGGATCCCGCGGACAAGCCGCGGGACGACGGGCCAGCGTGACAACAAGCTACGCTCAGGATGACAACATACTCAGCAGAACGCTTCAAAATAGGAACATTAAACTTGAAATTACCAAAAAAATATCAAAATCTAACCCCTCCCACTCCCGACGCTGTCTGGCGAAATCCCCTGTATTTTATTGGATTTGGACTAGGAAGCGGTGCGATGCCATTTGCACCAGGCACTTTTGGCACATTGATGGCCATTCCATTTTATATATTAATTCATTTTTTACCTTTTTATTTCTATCTTTTTTTTGTTTTATGTTTTGTCATTGCAAGCGCATGGTTGTGTGATTATCTCAGCAAAAAAATTCAAATTCACGATCATCCTGGTATGTGTATCGATGAATTCGCTGGATTTTTTGTGACGATGATTGCAGCGCCTTTTAGTTTTGCTTGGATTTTATACGGATTTATTTTATTTCGTGTATTTGATATCTGGAAACCCTGGCCAATTCGATGGCTAGATAAAAATGTGCCTGGCGGCATTGGTATGGTGCTTGATGATGTCGTTGCGGGATTGTTTGCGATGGCGATTATTCAGTTGACTATTATTATCTTGAGGCACACATGACACCGTGGCTCATTCCAGCCTTATTTTCATTATTCAGTTTTGGTCTATGGGGTTTATTTACCAAATTAACCATCACTGCGATCGATTCGAAAAGTGCACTGATTTTTCAAACCATTGGTGTTGTGCTTGCCGGCATTTTTGTTTTATTTTCAATCGATTTTAAATTAGCGACCACACCCAAAGGCGTGAGTTTTGGTGTATTAACGGGCATCGCCTATGGTCTAGGCTGTTTATTTTATTTTATTGCAGCAGACAAAGGAAAAATTTCAACTGTCGTCACCCTAACTGCCTTATATCCCATTGTCACCATCATTCTTTCTGCTCTTTTATTGGGTGAAACCATCGAAATAAAACAATTATTTGGTATTTTACTCGCGCTCGCAGCCATTTTTTTACTCTCTGCATAGAGATAAGATTTTCTTAATAAAGTTTTGATATCGTAAAATATACAAAACATACGGAGATATCAATGCGATCATCACCTTTACAGGAGGCATCATTAAAAAAGTCACTTACGAGTTCAGATCTCAGCGATAGTCAACTTAGCCAACTTGCTTTTAGCTCTACTTTTCCGTCCACTCAGCCGAATCTACCTTCACAAAATAATCTTGATCTTTCTCAATATGATCCTGATGAATTTATTATAGCTGAGAACAGAGCAATAAAGCGTGAATGGCAAATCATCGAGAATTATCTAGATCAACTAACAAAGAATGAAAATAAAAAAGATGAAGAAGATGAAGAAAATGAAGACGATTTTTGCCTCATTGAAGAACCAGAAAACAAATCCCCATTATCTAAACGAGATGAAGATGATTTTTTTTCCATTGAGTCCAAACGACCGGCTACGCACAAACAATACCAATTTAAAAAAGTTAATGAAGAAATTACCCCTAGTTTTAATGACGTAACTCCAGTTAAAAAAACAAAAGAAGACGCTTACAGTCTTTATTTTTTTAAAAGAAACAGACAAATCGTCTCAAACGAGACACAACAATCTTCTTCAGAAAATGAAAGGCTCATCAATGAAAGACTCATCTATGAATTAGAAGCTGCAGCCTGTGCGCTTTATAAATTCATTGCGCCCTATCATATCCCTAAAGCACGGGTTTATTACGGAGATAAAGAAGAAGAACATGGTGTTGCATCAAAAGGGATTCCTAGATTCAAATCGGTACAAAAAGATCCACTTAAAGAAGAAGATTTAAATATTGAGGCACTCAAGTATTACACAATTGAAGAACTTGATGCATTAGACATTAAATTCAGGAAAGAAAACCGCTGCTTTCATGAAAATGAAATCATTGATTATAAAAAAATAGGAGAAGATGATTTTTTTTCCTTAACAGCCAAAGAATTCGACAAGTATCGTATGATAAAAGGATTAGCTATTGGTCATACCGTTTCATACGTCAACGCAGAAGATGATTGTCATCAAGGCAATATTTCAAAATATGGCCAGCGTGTTGATTTTGATACGACATTCACAAAAGTTCTTTATCCTCACAAGAAAACACGTCTTTTTGCGCGTCTGTTTGATGATCTTTTCAGAGAGCCAACTGGACGATTCAATATGTCTGAAAATGACATTCGCAAGCTACCTATTCTCACTGATGCCAAACCTTTTTATTCATCAACAACGCCGCCGCCAATCATATCAGAAAATGCTTATAAGCTTTTATCTTCTATCTTTCCTGTCTCACAAAACGCTTTCAGCAAGGAAGATAATGACCTTTATGCAAAACTCGCTGATCATCCTGTTTTTATCTATCACAAATTTGCAACACTATTAAAATTCATTCTTACCACTAAAGAAATGTATTATGAAATAGTCAAATTACATTTAAATGAAGAGAGTACTTATCAAAATGAACGCGTCATTGATTTATTAGTGAACTATGCTTATGAGCGCGTTGAGCAACTAAAAAATATTTTAATGAACATGGTCGAGTTTCAAGAATTTATGGCTAAACATGGTGATCATGTTATAGAAAATATTAAAAACGAATGGAAAGAAGATAATGAATATTATCAAAAAAAAATGAAAGAAAAGAATAAACCTTTTTATAAAAATATATTAGTTGATTTGGATAAAGTAGATACTTCTTTTCATGAAATCAAAAATAAAATGCTGCAAACAGATAGGGGACTGAGTTTTTCTGTGTTTGGTTATAGATAGATTAATTATTGCTCTATATATTAATCAAATATACTTTACTTATTTATAAATTGGGTATATAATGCTCAATAATCTATTAAAAAATAATAATTAATCATCAACAACACAAAACGCGGTACACCAAAATGACCGAAATACTAATGACATATGCAGACTTTGAGAATCTTGGTCAAGCACTCGGCTACATCTTTGATCCGCGTGGAGCATGCCGCGGTCATTCCTGCTTGTTTGCCCAATATATTTTAGCAAATGATACAGAAGGATTTCGAAATAGATTAAATTTAATCGAGAAAGAAATATATAAAGATTCTGACAAAATAATAATGGAAGATGATGATACTAATCTAGAAAAATTTAACGACGCTATTAACAAACAATTAAAAATAAATATTGAAAATTTAAAAAATACTATTGATAAAATTAAAATTAAAGGACGAATAGATCCTGGCCATTTAACACAAGACGAAAAAAAATTAATTTTTACAGATGAAGAAAAAGAATTATTACAAATTCTTTCTTTTTATGAAGCAATATATATATATATCAATCACCAGAAAAATTCAGAAGCCTTTTTGGCAATAAATTTGTAAGACAATTTGATTTTAATATTATTCATCAATTAGCCGCCCCATCCAGTTTACCTATTTTATCTGAATCATCTGAATCAAATTATATTCATGAATTACTCAATAAAAATCGTATTTTTAAAAAGGAACAATTAATAACATATTTAAACGATTTAAAAGATATCGTTTCTACAGCAAACAAGCCCATTCCCATTCTATTAGGTTCTAATAATCATCTTATTAGTTTTTACTACGATATAAAAAACAAAACTTGGATATATTCAGATATAAAGGGTGTTGAGAACAATGGTGAAATAGAACTTATTGACGTAAATACTGAGGAATTAGTTGAAAATATTTTTATAACGTTTAATGATGAAGACGATCAATACACTGATCTTAATACGACTATATTAACTTATCCCAAAGATATTGCATTGGAAGAGAAATTAAAACTTTTTGATGAAAATTATCCCATTGATTTTGAACAAATTGTGAATGTTAATAATAGTAATACAGGATTACTTTTTTCGGCTTGTCAGCATGGTAATTTAAGGGAATTAAAACAAATATTTGAATTTATCTCAAACTATAATATTCAAGATAATACACTTAAACTTAATCTTAATCTCAATATAAAAAACCGTGACGGTCTGACGCCGCTTTACATAGCTTCTCAGAATGGGTACCTAGAAATTGTCAGAGAATTAATTCAACAAGGTGCTAATGTTGATTTATGCGGGGTTGAGAATGCAACACCGCTTATCGTAGCGTCTTTTAGTGGGCATCTCGAAATCGTACAGGAATTACTTCAACATCAGGCTAATGTTAATTGCAAAACAAACAGTGGATATACAGCGCTACATGAAGCTTGTCTATTTGGCAATCTTTCTGTCGTACAAGAATTACTCAAACATAACCCTGATGTCAATGCAATGTTAAATGATGGCACCACCCCGCTTTTTCTCGCCTGTCAAAATGGACATGCTGATGTTGCGCAAGTACTACTTCAATATGGGGCTAATATTGATTTCGCAAAATTGGATACTGATGCAAACCTTCTCATTACACCGCTTAGCATAGCTGCTCAAAATGGACATATCGATGTCATACAAGTACTTCTTCAATTTATTAATACAGTAAATAATGATAGCTACACACCACTTCATGTTTTTTGTATCTATGGACAAGTCAATGCAGTCAAGGAATTACTTGAGCTTAATCCTAATATTGATTCGACAACAAACGATGGCAGGACTGCGCTATTAATGGCATGCGGTTCCAATGCGACTTATGGCAACCATGATTTATTTAAACTATTAATAAAAAACGGCGCAGCACTTACACATAAAAACACATCAAACCAAACAGCGCTAGATATCGCTTTTATAAAGAATAATGAAGCAGCTATTACTGAATTATTAACTGCAGCGCATAAAAATTCTTTTTCTGATGATACTATTATGTCACCAGAAACAATACCGTTAGCAATGGCGTGGAAAAAAGCGCATCCTGAATTGTTTAAGAAACGACAAGCAAATACAGTATTGTTTTCACCTAATCTAGGAAATGAGAGACCAAGCAAAAAAACAAAGACAGAAAACACAGAGAATACTGAGAATATTGAATTTAAACAATTTAAACAATAATAACGAGGAATATTGACATGCTCAGCAGCGCTGCTACTCCCACAACTATTGACTGGTGGTATAAAGATTTTATCCAGATATCTTTTTATCCAGAAACTAATGTAACAAAACCAAAATTAGAAATACTCGTTCGCACTGTTCTTAACTATCCGAATCGTAAGTACAAATTGCAATCCTCGGATCAAGAAACGATATCTAAATTTATAGAACATTATGTTGGTCTTCGTAAACAGAAAACAAAAAAGGTTATTGGGCTTGATTATAAGGGAATATTATATGAATATACTGGACATAGACGAGTAGAAGAAATATTAAACATTTTAATCGAATTCGACAATACCAAACTAAATGGCAATGCCGCAAATGTCTTTAAGCAATGTCAACTACCATTAATAATTTCCATTCAAGAAAAATCCAAACAAAAAAACAAGCCCATTCATAAAACCAACAAATTTCCAGCCAAACAAACTTTAACAAGAGCGTCGACAGGCAAAAGCATTGTATTTTCAGGCGCAATCCTATCAAAAAAAACCGGTCAACCTATTACTTATTTTTTCAAGCATATTGATGGCTCGCTTAGTGAAATAGAAACCTATATGAGTTTAAAATATGCCATATTATTAGGCAAAAATCGCGTTGGTTTGTGTAAAGTACTTGCTGAAGATAATATGCGGCGCGGCACAAGATCACGTGGAATACCTGGCTTTATTTCACTAACCAGTATATACAATAATAATAATGATGATCCGCGATTGGAAGATAATTTTTTAATTAGTGCTGGCTATGGAAAAATAGAAACTGCCAATTATATTTTTCGAAATCCAGATGCACACTGGCGTAATGTGGGACTAAATATATTCAACGAATTATGCATTATTGATTTTGATTATACCCTTCCTTGTTTTACATACAAATATAGAGGATTTACGGAAAATCACCAAATAGATCATAACAATTCAAAATTTCCCGCACCAAGCTTGATGTATGTCATACATCCAGAGGATATTATCAATCTTCCGAAAATGAAGCATGCCAAGCCATTTAACGGATTACAGGCCACCCTTTCAGAAATTTATAGGGTAAACGTAAATCAAGTCCTGGATACTTATAAAAATGATTTTGAATTTATTAATGACAAATGGTATACGTTCCTAAAATATTTAATTGTGTTTACGGATGAACTAGATCAGCAACTAGCAAGCGTCATTCTTGCTGATAAAACGCGCGAATTCATTCTGACTGATGAGCATGACAGAAAAGAAGAATTACTCAATACCTTGCTCGAAATTCCTGACTTTATCGATTATGTTATCAACAATGATGTACTGTCCGATATCATAAATGAATTACAGGAATTCAAAAAATTTATTAATTTTGACAGTGTCAAAGATGAATATCTCAAGTTAAAAATACTTGTTGAACAAGTCAAAAATCAAAATGCAGGCCCAAGACCATAGAGGAATGAAAGAACGCCGTAAAAATATTCCGTCCCAGACATGTTGGGCTTCGCTACGCTCAGCCCAACCTACATTATGTCAATGTGTAGCGAAGCCCAACATGTCTACATTATGTCAATGTGTAGGTTGGGCTGAGCGTAGCGAAGCCCAACATGTCTGGAACGAAGTGACAAGACTGAGAATATTTTTACAAAGTGACAGTTCCGAGATTACTCAACAAATAATTTAACAACATCTAAATCAGGAAATGCCTCCACTACTTTATCTTTATTTTTTCCTGTAAATATCAACTTTAAATTCGGCCCCGCATCTTGCGTAAAATATAATTCCAATCCATCACGGCGCAACTGCCACACACGTTGCATAGCTGCAATCGTTTCAGGCATAAAATAACAAATCGGCGGCCAGCAACTTAACATCGTGGCATGCATCGTTAATGCATTAGACTCCGCCGTTCCTGCTAATAATGAAAAATTTTTCGCTTGCAAAGCTTGTCGAAAAATCACCATATCACGTGCCACTTTGCGCGGCCAATTCGCATATAACACACTGCTATCAATCGTACGTTGCATCGCTTCACGTGATGAAATCGATTTTTCTTCGCGTGTCACTAAAAGAATACCCATATACAAATCAGACCATTCCATTTTTAATGGCTCTGCATAACTATCCATTCCATCTGATTGCACACCAGCATGCCACTCAACAAATCCTGTCCACAAAGATCGCGCTGCACTACCGCTGCCTAAACGCGCTAACAATGATAAATCACGCATAGAAAGCTGCCAAACAAACATGTCATTTAAAGCAGAAATTAAAGAAGCAAAACCACAAGCAGAAGAAGCAACGCCTGCTGCAACAGGAATATTTAATTGAATATCAATTAATAAATGCCACGTATTTTCTTGTCTAAATAAATCTAAATACGCTTTAATACGTTTAACAAATTGACTATCAGGAGATAAAGCTTCGCCATTTAAAACCACGACATCTTCATTTTTATTATGTAATGAAAGATGCGTCATCGAACCTTTTTCTGGTAACGCAACTGAAAGACTGGAAGTCATGGGAAGATTTAATTCTTCATCACGCTTGCCCCAATATTTACATAAAGCAATATTCGTCGGTGCAAAAGCTAACCCTTTTTCTCGTTGTGGTTGCCAAACACTATCGCCTTTTTGTTGCAATAGCGGTTGAAAAATTAATTGAACGGCGTCAAATTTTTTCACATTGCACTCCCTGTGCACTCATGTTAATTGCGATTCGTTGAAAACCATTATGATCATGCGCAGATTCACCCAAACCAACCACACAATCTCCTAATCCCGATCCTGAAATTTTTACACCTAACATGCCAGGTTGTTCGCGCAAGGTATTCACCATTTTTGTTAATGATACATCGCTCACGCCTAACGATTCCATCATACCTTGTTGAATATTCATGATATGGCCCAACTTAGCCCAATCCATTTTACGCACGAGTTGTATCCCTTCTGTTGCACATTGGCCAATGCTATTTGTGATATGAAGAAATAACGAACTATAAGCAGAAAAAGATTGTTGAACACGTTTGATCGCATCAACGGTTGGTGTTTTATAACCAGCATATAAAACAGTTAAAGGATGTAAATGATGAAATTTCTCGGCAAATAAAGGTTGCGCTTGATAACCCACTAATCCGCCATACACAGAAGCAGCAATATCTGCGCCTGATCCTATGCCCTGCACTTGTTTAATCACTTGTTTTCCTTGCCGCACTAAATCAAGTGGTGACATACGAATATTTAACCATGAAATCAATGCCGCTAAAGTAGCAACTGTTACAGCAGCAGAAGATCCTAATCCCACTTGATCTGAAAATGTCGACGTAATAGCAATATCACAACCTCGTTTTAATTTTACTTGATATTGCAATAAAGCGCCCAAAACAAATTGAAATGGTTTTTCTATTTTAAGTGCTAATAAGTCAGTGTGATATTGCCCATATAAATCAGATTCAATAAAAATTTTTTTATCCGTACGAGGTGTTAAAATCACTTCGATACGTTGATCAATTGCACAAACCAATGCTTGTTTTCCATGAAGAACAGCATATTCACCTAACAACATCAGTGATCCTGGAGCGGACGCTTTAAGCTGCATGTGCACCTCGCGATTCACCTGTCACCAATGTCACTGTGTATCCAAAACGCTGAGCAATCGTTTTCACGCTTGTTTCATCTTGTGATAAAACTAATACTGCACCAGCTTGATCACCCGCAATTGCACCTGCTCCGCAGACTTTTGCTGCAGCATCTTCTAATTCAATTGCTGCAATAAATTGTTGTACACGTTGAGGTACGACACCAATTTGTATTAATAAACGATGATTTTCTTTCATCGCTTCTTGCATACGAGATAATGATTGTTGTTGCAATGCTTCATCCATTTTTTTTGTCACATGCGCAAATTCATCTTTTAATAGAGAAGATTGAAAATGAGATGAAACGGCTTCAACACATTGTCCTGTTGTTGTGATAGGTGTACCTGTGTTGATTAAATACATGGGAAGATCAGGAACCAAACGTGATTCTATTTGTTGATCATGCAAATAAAGACATCCGCCTTGTTGTGCAATACGTAAATCTAATCCGCTAGAATAACCATGCTGCATATTTTCAGCTTCTAATGCCAGCTTAAATAACATGTCTGATGACAAGGGTTTTTGTAAATAATGTGAAACAGCTTCCATCACACTGATGATCGTCGCAGCAGAAGATCCCATTCCACATCCCATCGGCAAATCAGATTTAACATGTACATTCACACCGTTTGGTATGGGAATATGCAATGATTCTGCAAAAACACTCAAAGCAAATTGTGCTAGTTCAAAGGGTTTTTGTAAAACATCGCGAATACTATAATCCCCTCGTATAAAACCATGATATTTACGTTTGATACGATCTTTCAATGAACGTAGTGCATCAAGACTTAAACGACTATCATGCGCAAGGTCTGCTAAATGTAATAAAATATGCGGGACTTTTTCTTCTGTGACTGTCGCTGTCACATATCGATTAATAGCCATTGCGATCGCAGGATTACCATGCACAACAGCATGTTCGCCTGATAAAATTAATTTACCCGGTGCTTGAATTTTAATAATGGTTTGCTTATTTTTTTCTGGTTCTTGTTGTTTAATTCTGATGATAGGCGCCATTGATAAGGATTCTACTTTTTCATAAAACCGTTTGTGTTGGGCAATACGCGTCAATCGAAAAGCACCTGTGTTGTAAATAGGAACTTCTTGTTGACTGCCATCTTCCACATAATGAAATTGATAAAATTGTGCATATTCATCATAGGTTAATTGTGTACGATTTGATAAAAGTAATGAATGATAATCTGGAAGTAAGGCATCACGATAACCAGGTTGCACCACACCACTAAAATATTCTGCAACACAACCCGAACCATAACTATAAAAACCAATTCGTTTATTACTTAAATCTTCTGTGACATGATCAAGTAACGAAGCTAGTCCCACGTATAATGAAGCAGTGTAACTATTTCCCATTTGTCTGCTATAAATTAATGACGCGTCAATTTCTTTTGACCATACTTCTTCTGGTACATGCGCTTCACCATTTAATTTCATTAAATAATGATGGGCTTTCTCCACTAATCGTGGAACAGGAATGTGATAACAATGATAAGCATGATCACGAAATTCGCGGCGAGATAATTCAGTATATTGTTGCCACGTTTTCTCAAGCATCGTGAGATACAATTTACTCGAATATTTTCCATCGACTAAAGCTTCATGCAAATAATTCGGACGCCAAAAATCCATCGCATTTTCTGTTGCAATACCACATTCTTTATCAAAGGCGATAAGACGAGGATTAGCTGATAATATCATTGCAACTGCACCAGCACCTTGTGATGATTCTCCTGTGGTATTTAAACCATATCGCGCAATGTCTGCTGCAATCACTAATATTTTTTTTGTGGGATTTTCTCGTAAATAAGGTAATGCTAATTGAATGGCTGCTGTACCTGAGTAACAGGCTTGTTTTAATTCAACGATGCGGCAGCGTGGTGGTAATCCTAATAATTCGTGTACATAAGTGCCTGCTGCTTTGGATTGATCGATGCCTGATTCGGTGGCGAATAACAACATGTCGATATCATGAAGTGTTGTTTGATATAAGGCTTTTTTAGCTGCATTCGCTGCCATGGTAACAATATCTTCCCCTGGCGGCGCAACTGACATCATGTATTGCCCGAGTCCCGCCTGAAATTTGTCGGTATTAACACCGCGCGCAATTGCAAGATCAGCAAGTGAGAATGCATAACGCGATGTATAAATAGCAAGTGAATCTATACCTACTGGTATCACTTTAGTTACCCCTTCTTCAAAGCTCATTTCCCCTCCTCTCCCTAACCCTCTCCTCCCACAAAAAACGTGGGAGGAGAGGGAATACTGATGCTACCTTCTCTCCAACTTCACATGACTTCGCATCAATTCCCCTTGATTGGTTAGTGCAGCAAGCAAAGATAATTCGCCGCACAAAACAGCCGATGCTGCAATCACTGCTAATCGTCTGCCATCACTCCCTGCTGCTTGCGATCCCACACAACCCAACAATCGCAAATTATCTTGCACAAAATCTAATGTTTTACCGCTGCCCACTGTACCGATAATAATATTTGGCAAGGTAACTGAAAAATATAAATCATTATTTGAATTATTACTTGTTTCGCCAGCTCGCAATTCAGCATGAACAATACCTTGTGATCCTTCAATAATATTCGCTGCATCTTGACCTGTCGCTAAATAAAAACCTAATAACATATTAGCAAAATGCGCATTCGCGCTACGCAAACTTCCTGCTACAATACTGCCTAATAAATTTTTCTTAATATTAATATCAACTATTTTTTCAGGCGTTGTGCGAAGCATACGCATACAAAGTGCGCGAGGAATAATAATTTCTGCTACGACATTTTTTCCTCTGCCTAAAATCCCATTCACAGCAGAAACTTTTTTGTCCGCGCAGAAATTAGCTGAAATAGAAACATAACGTAATTGCGTATATTGCAACAATATCCAATCTAACAAACGATCAGACGCCAACGTCACCATATTATGCCCTGCTGCATCACCTGTTAACAATTCGAATCTCAAATAAAATAAAGAACCAATGATTTGTCCATTCATCGCAATCAATTTTGCATATCGACTCGTTTCATTCACGATAGTTTGCAATTCAGAATAACGTTTTTGTAAATCTTGATAAACACGATGAAGAATAGAGGCTGAATCTGCTTCAATCAACACAGAACGCGTCATACGTTCATCAATGATGGTCGCTTGTATCCCGCCAGCGTGTGTACAAACACGTGCACCACGATGCGTGGATGGCCACAAGGGAGATTCTAAGGTAGCTAAGGGCAATGGCACATCGCCAGTCACTTCCTGGCTGATGATTTTAACTGGTCCAACAATGCGCATAGGAATCGCTGCGATGGTATTTTCAGCATGATGGGGCTTGTTATCTGATTGTTTGGCGCGCATAGTAACCACCTAAAATGGCCACCATTTTACTGGAAAAGGGCGCATGACAGCAACCGAATACGTGGTATTAGTTGATCAAGCCAATCAAGAAGTCGGGCGGGCCGAAAAATTGCTTGCCCATCAAAACAATTTATTACATCGCGCCTTTTCTGTGTTTATTTTCAGACAAACGGCTTCGACCACGGAAATTTTATTGCAGCAGAGAGCGTTGCACAAATATCATTCGCCTGGTTTATGGACAAATGCCTGCTGCTCACATCCTCGTCCTCATGAAGGGATTATTGAAGCGGGAAATCGCCGCTTAAAAGAAGAATTGGGTATTGTTACTACACTTAAAGATCAAGGTTGGTTTTATTACAATGCACATTTTGAAAATGGCTTATCTGAGCATGAAATTGATCATGTTTTAGTCGGGTTTATCGATGAAACAGAAGTGATCAAACCAAATACTGAAGAAGTGCATGCTGTGCGTTTTATTTCGGTGGATGAGTTAAGGGCGGAGTTGGCCGAGCACCCAGAGCGATTTACGGCGTGGTTTAGTGAGGCGTTTAAGATAACACAGATAAATAACAGTTGAACTTCGTCATTGCGAAATAAAAATCTCGTCGTTGTGAGGAGCATAGCTAATACTGTTCCCTCTCCTCCCATTTATGGGAGGAGAGGGCTAGGGAGAGGAGGGCTGAAATGCCAATCCTCCCCTCCCTAACCCTCCCCTCCAGCATTCGCTGGAGGGGAGGGAACAGTTTTAGCTATAATCACGGATTTTCAATAAACTGAGGCGCAGCTTTGTCATTCGCAAAAGCAAATGCCGTCAAATAACTTAATCGTATTATCTTCGCCATTTTTACATAATTAATTTTATCTGCGGTATCAGTAATATGATGATAATCAGGATGAAAGCCTGTGAACCACCAAAAACTGGGAACATGTTTTAAAACAAAAGGAAATTGATCGCTGCGAAAGAAAATATTCAAAGCAGCATCTTGATCAAATCGATAATCTAAATCCAAACCAACATATTGATTTTCTTGGCGCACAACATTGTTGTAATCAGGGCTATAATGCGCACCAATTAAATTTAAACGATTTGTCGTATTTAAATTCGTATTAATCAATCCTTTTGTTTGCGAACTTGCTGATTCATTGCGGCCAATCATATCAAAATTAATCATCGCAACAGTTGAGTCAATCGGTCTCAAAGGATGATCTGCCATGTAAAACGAACCTAACAAACCTCTTTCTTCTGCTGTAAATAAAACAAATAAAATAGAACGTTTAGGTTTCATTCCATTAGCAGCGTGTGCATTAATAATCATTGCACGTGCCAAAGCAATCACACCTGTCGTACCAGATGCATTATCATCTGCTCCATGCCAAATTCGCTTGCCATCTTTTCCATCATGATCATGATGAGCAGAAATGATAACGGTTTCATGTTTAAGTGTGGGATCACTGCCCTCTAATAATCCAACGACATTATAACTATTTGCCGTAAAACTTGATTTATTTTCATTATTAATCGTAATTTTATCTTGAGGAATAAGCCTAGATTGCGGCTTAAGTGTCTGATCAATTTTGGCTTGCAATTGTGAAAGTGAAATTTTATTACCTGCAATTTGATCTGCAACTGCATTTGTAATTGTCACAACAGGAATTTTTATTTTACTATCAACTAAGGCTTGTGATGGTAAATTAGGATTTAATGCTTTTGCCATACGATTAAATCTGTCTTGATTAGACGGATGACGACGATTAGGTTCTGGCAATATTAATACGGCGATTGCACCATGCTGCTCTGCATTAAAAGCTTTCATAAATGGTGTGGCATAAACCGTATTCGCTATTCCATTAAAAATGGAATGTGGATTTGTTTCTTGAGGCTCATGTTCAAAGATCAAAACAATTTTACCGCGCACATTGATATTTGCATAATCATCATAATGTAAATCATTTGCCGTAATACCATAACCTGCAAAAACAACATCTCCGTGCAATTTAAAATTGTTTGGAAATATAATTGAAGTATCCGGTTTTTTCCAAGTCCATTTTTTTTGACCGCGCGTTAATTCAAGATAATTTTTATTTGTGTTAGGGTAAAAATTAATTAAAGGAACAGTTTGTAAATAGCTTCGTTGGGTTTGTGAATCTGATTTTTTGATTTGCGGATTTAGTTGCTGTGTTAGCGAATATTCTTGTTGAGTTAGCGGTTTTAATCCTGCTTTTTTAAATTGCTCAACTAACCATTTAATTGTTTCATTACTTTCTTTTGTTAATGATAATCTTCCCGCTAATTTATCAGAAGCAAGATAAGTGACATCTTGTTTTAATTCTTGAGTTTGTATGGAGTTCCATCCAGGTTGAAGTGAAGGAGGGGGAGTTAAAGTTGTGTGAGATGCAGTTATAGTTGAGGCAAAAAGAGGCGAAATATAAATAAGAGCAACGAAAGTAAATAAAGCAATCAATGTTTTTGATTTCATTTTGGCTTTGCCTAATTAAATATAATAAATTAAACGCGCTATTAAATCAGGAGAATAAAATAAAAACAATACTGCCGCTCCGTAAAATATTCCGCGGCTTGTCATTATACTCAGTCCCGTCGTCCCGCGGCTTGCCCGCGGGATCCAGAGAAATTATGCAACTTTTAATGATTATTTCTGGATCCCGCGGACAAGCCGCGGGACGACAGGTTGATGCGCAGTGATAAGTCTGGAATGACACAGGTCGCTAAAATACTTTTTCTTTCTGTGCATACACCGGAAACCGATCACACAATGTCGTCACTTCTTTTTTAATTCGCTCAATATTCCCGATATTTTTCAAATCATCTAAAATATCGCAAATCCAATTCGCGACTTGCACGCATTCTTTTTCTTTAAAGCCGCGCGTTGTCACTGCTGGCGTACCAATACGAATACCGCTAGTAATAAAAGGAGATTGCGGATCATTAGGTACTGCGTTTTTATTTGTTGTAATATTCGCAAGACCGAGCGCTGCTTCTGCATCTTTGCCTGTTATTTTTTTATGAATTAAATCAATCAACATCAAGTGATCATCTGTTCCACCACTTACGATTCGATAACCACGCGCTATAATAGCAGTCGCCATCGCACGCGCATTATTTAAAATTTGTTGTTGATACACTTTGAATTCTGGCTGCAAGGCTTCTTGAAAAGCAACTGCTTTTGCAGCAATCACATGCATGAGCGGGCCGCCTTGTCCGCCAGGAAAAACCGCTGAATTTAATTTTTTTTCTAACTCAGGATTTGCTTTCGCCATAATCATGCCGCCGCGCGGACCACGCAATGTTTTATGCGTTGTCGTTGTTGTCACATCAGCAATATTAACAGGCGAAGGATATAATCCCACAGCCACTAATCCTGCAATATGCGCAATATCTGCGAATAAATAAGCGCCTACACTATCTGCAATTTCGCGAAAACGCTGCCAATCAACGACACGTGAATAAGCAGAAAATCCTGTGATAATTAATTTAGGTTGATGCACTTTAGCTAAACGTTCTGCTTCATCATAATCAATTTCATCTGTTTGCGCATTTAATCCGTACGAATGTACTTGATATAATTTTCCTGAAAAATTGACAGGCGAACCATGTGTCAAATGTCCGCCATGCGCAAGACTCATGCCTAAAACCACATCACCTGGTTGAATCATCGCAGCATACGCAGCAGCATTCGCTTGCGATCCTGAATGTGGTTGTACATTCACATAAGCTGCGCCAAATAATTGTTTGGCACGTTCAATCGCTACATTTTCTGCAATATCAACAAATTCACATCCGCCATAATATCGCTTACCAGGATATCCTTCTGCGTATTTATTTGTTAAGACAGATCCTTGTACGCGCAATACATTTGGACTCACATAATTTTCTGATGCAATTAATTCAATGTGTTCCTCTTGACGTTTTTTTTCATTTGCTATCGCTTGCCAAATAATTGGATCTTCTTCTTGCAGAGAGAGAGATGAAAACATGTGATTTCCCCTTTTATCCTTTTAATTCGGAATTATCTAATACTTTTTTAGCTTGTGCTTGACGCTGTTTGAGAACAGATTCACGATATTGCGGATATTTATTTCCTAAAATACCGGCAGCTAAAATCGCTGCATTCACTGCTCCTGCTTTTCCAACAGCTAAAGTACCGACTGGAATACCCGCTGGCATTTGCACAATCGATAATAAAGCATCAATGCCATTCACAAATGTTGATGAAGGCATAGGAACACCTAATACGGGAATTAATGTTTTCGCCGCAACAACACCAGGTAAATGTGCAGCCCCACCTGCTGCTGCAATAAAAACTTCAACGCCTTTTTTTTCTGCTTGATGAATATATTCAAATAAGGCATCAGGCGTACGATGCGCAGAAAGCGCGCGTGCTTCATGCGGAATATTTAATTGATCTAGCATTAAGCTCGTTTCTTCCATGATGGCCCAATCGGATTTAGAGCCCATTAAAATACTAACTAGTGGTTTAGTCATAATTTTTACCTCTCTTGAAAGTTCCCTCTCCTCCCATCGGGAGGAGAGGGCCAGGGAGAGGAGGGTTTACTAAAAGCCTCCCCTCCCTAACCCTCCCCTCCAGCAAAAAACGCTGGAAGGGAGGGAACAAGTTTGTTTAATGCTTAAAACAACGTTTACCCGTAAACACCATCGCAATATGATGCTCATCACAAGCCGCAATCACTTCTTCATCTCTCACGGAACCACCAGGCTGCATGATAACGCGCACACCTGTTTTTGCAATATGATCGATACTATCACGGAAAGGAAAAAAAGCTTCAGACGTTAACACCGTATGTTGCAAATTATTATTCGTTTGATTAATCGCTTTTGCTAAAGCAAGATCAACTGCATCAATGCGAGACACTTGCCCTGCCCCAATGCCTAACGTTCTATTATTACTTGCGACAATAATACCGTTTGATTTCACATGTTTTAAAACACGCCAAGCAAATAACATCGATTCAATTTCTGCTGGAGACGGTTTCACACTCGTCACCATTTTTAATTCTTCTGATTTTAATTGATACGCATCTCTTTCTTGCAATAACAAACCACCAATAATAAATTTCATTTCCCATTTTTGTTGAATATCTGCTGGTATTTCTATCACACGTAAATTAGGTTTGTTAGCAAGACAAGTTAATGCTTCTTCCGTAAAAGCAGGCGCTAAAATTACTTCAGTAAACATCGCCGTAACAGCTTCTGCGATCGCTTTAGTACAAGGCCGATTTAATGCCACAATACCGCCAAAGGCAGAGGTTGGATCCGTTGCATAAGCATGCATATAAGCTTCATCAATATGGTCCGCCGTTGCAGCGCCACATGGATTTGCATGTTTCACAATCACGCAAGCTGGTGCTGCAAATTCATTGACACAAGACCAAGCTGCTTCTGCATCAACAATATTATTATAAGAAAGCGGTTTGCCTTGATGTGGAGAGGCAGATAATAAACCTTTTGATTCATGACGAAAACGATAAGCAGAAGCACGTTGATGCGGATTTTCTCCGTATCGTAATTCAGCCATTTTTTCTAAATGTAATTCAACTGTTGGTGGAAATGAATCGATGGATTGATTTTGATTTAAAAAATATTGATGAATCATGGCATCATAATGTGATGTCACAGCAAATGCTTTTTCTGCTAAATTTTTTCTTGTCGTAAAACTTAATCCATATTGTGTACGCATTTCAGCAAGTAGAGATGTGTAATCTTCTGGATTGACGACCACACCCACCCATGTAAAATTTTTTGCAGCAGCTCGTACCATCGTCGGGCCGCCAATATCAATATATTCTACCGCTTCTTCCCATGAGAGTTGTTGATTAACGATTTGCGAAAAAGGATAAAAATTAACAATAACTAAATCGATCCAATTGATGTGATGTTTAGCTGCTTCAATCGCATGTTCATCACGACGTCCTAAAATCCCCCCATGAATCATGGGATGCAGTGTTTTTACGCGGCCATCTAACATTTCTGGCAAACCCGTAATTTCTTCAATTTTACGAAAGGGAAGTTCAGCGGCTTGAAGCGCGGCACTGGTACCGCCTGTTGAAATAATTTCCACACCAAGATCGATCAAATCTTTAGCAAGTTCAACAATGCCTGTTTTATCTGAAACGGAGAGCAAGGCTCGTTTTATAGGGATTGTCTGCATGGGCGGTCTCTTTATTGAATGGCCTATTATAGCCAGTTAAAAAAATAGTGGAAGAGTAGATGATGGGACAAATTGACTCGAAATAAATGTTACCGAACGGGGACGGTAATATTATGACGAGACAATCGAGTATCTATCTATACCTTAAGCAATTGAAAAATAGATATATTCAAGCTAACCGCAAGGTTAAGACTATGATTTTAATAGTATTATTTTTTATTGAGTATGAGATTTTGCGTGTTTTGTTACGTGAAATTCAGCATCATTTTTTACAATTAACAGTTCATTTAAATGTGAAAAGAAATCCCATACGCTATCATCTCTCACCTTTAACAATGATTTAGATGTCGTAAAATAGGATGATTCTTTTTGACCTATAGATAAAATTTTCCCTAAATGAAATAATTTAGCTTTTTCCGTCTTAGCGCTTCTAATTAATTCTATCATTTTATAAATCTCTGCAACCTGATGAGACACAACGACGTTTTTGTTATTCAATGTAATGGGAGTGCCTGCAAAAAAACCATGCACTTTCTTATCAAGTAATAAAATCTTATCTTCTATTTTGTTGAGTGTTAATTCAATATCAACTAAATTAATAAGCTTTTTGTATACTAAATTTGTAGCCGGATCTCTTAAAATTGAGTCGTTATAATATGCATGAAAAGCATGTGATATAGCTCGACTTAATACTATTTCGGGGGGTTCAGTATCAGATTTATTTTTAACTTTATCTTTACCATCACTTTTATCTTTATCTTTACCATTATCTTGATCCTTCTTATTTTCCTTATTGACTGAATTTAATTCAGCATATATTTTCTTTGCATGACTAGAAAAGAGTATTGAATGTTGCTCGTCTTTTGGATCTACAACTATTCTATCCTGATTAAAAAACATATTTGCCATAGAAAAAATTGAATCATTTGCATTTGTTTGACTGAAAAAATGAATTAATCCATTTTGAATATTTTTATTTAATTTTTTGGTCAGTTTGTTATAACCAACCCTACTGATGACACTTTTTTCTCTAGGGAAAGCATCTCTGGGGACAGTGTTTTCGCTTTCTAACGCATTTTTAACAATACCAAGTGTTAGTTTTTCTTCGTTATATTGTTCACTAACATTTTTTTCAGCTTGCTCTACTTTTCTAATATCAGTTTCAGCAGAGTTCATGCGCCATACGGCAAATGTGGCGATAGATATAACGGGAACCAACAAAAGGAGCAAAGGAATACCCGTAAAGGAAAGCGCAACGATAGAAGTGATTGCAGAGATGACCAATATCGCAGTCCTGAATTTCCACATGCTCCCCAGACTACGGACCCAAAAACCCATCACTGGCGATTGTTCACTCACTGAATCCATTGCCTTTCGATCACCGACACTCGATGCTAATCCAACAATAGGTTCTATATTTTCAGATGAAACAATAAGATCAGGGTGCTTTATTTTTTCGATGGAAGTTGTCAGTTTCTCAGCATTTTTCTTAGAAGAAAATACTTCTATGCAAATAGTAGCTTTTTTATTTTTATCGTCTTTTTCCGATAAAGAAGAAATAATTTCTTCTGATAATAGTTCTTTATCTGTCGTTAAAAATGCTGGATTACTGTTGATCTCAAAGTAACCCCACTCATAATTTCCAAAGTATGCGAGATGAACCTGATGGTCATTACAGCACAAGGGAAAATTGACAACACCTTCAATATTATCTTCTTCGACAATTTTTTCAATTTGAGTCAAAAAACTTTTTATATCAGGTTGATCATACTCATTAGTAAAAACACCTATTTTTTTAGTCCCTTTTTCTTCTACAGATAAGGAATTGATGAGACTTGATGACACTAATGTATTTTGACTGATGGCACATTCATTAATTAGTTCTGTGTATTTGGATAGATCCTGTGCGATAGCGCAATTTTGTAACATTGTATTTATTTCTAAAATCACTTGACCATCTTTTTCTTGAAAGAACTTATTATTATTTATTTCTTTTTCAATATACTTTTGTGTTTTTAATTTGATTTTTTCAGAATAAATCTGTTTTTTAACCAAAATTTTGTCTGAATTAATCAGAAATAGGGGCGAAGGATATTGCTTTGTCTTATCAAGAAAATACTTTGCTAATTCTATTTTTTCTGCTAATAGCAATGCAGGAAATTGCGCCTCGATGACTTTTGCCACCGCTATAAGATTCTCATCATCACTCAAAGTAATTTCTTTAAGCACATCTAGATTATTTTCAATTACTATCTTGGATGCTTCTGTTATCTCTCGTCTTAATTTCCAAGCGTTGTTAATTAAACCGATAAGTTCATCATCTGAATATCTGCCGATCACGCTTAATCTATTATTAAATCTTTCAAGACCTTTTTTGCCATCACTAAAATCTACCATCGCCTGAGCTGACACACCAAGACAAACGCCTCTGTCAAAAACTTTTTCAACAACCTTAGAGATAACGTCAGATTTTACATATCCCGTTTCTTTAAGCAAATTCGTTAATCTTTTGTGTGTAGGATATATCGGCAGATTTCTTTCCATGAAAATTTTTTTAGCAGTTTCATTGAGCAAACAGTAACAATCAGCATCTGGCGCCCCAACCAAATCGGGATGTGTATCCAGTAACATATTTATTATTTCAATATTGTTATGAGCTATTGCAGAATGTAATGCATTTGCCTGATTAATATTTGTTAGATAGGGACTTGCGCCATTTGCAATTAATAAACCTACTATCTCACCATTACCCTTAGCTATTGCATATTGTAAGGCGGTTCTTCTTTCTTTTGTGTCTTGTAAATTTGGATCTGCTCCTTTATCGAGTAATAACGCTGTAACTTCTTTATTGTTTATTCTAGCAGCGAACATTAAAGGAGTCGTACCACCCTCAGAGGTTCGAGCATTTATTTGAGAACCTGCTTGCAAGAGAGCAGAAATGATTTCGAGATTAGGATTTTTTATGCCACCTATAGCGATATGGAGAATAGTGCCCGTACCTTCAGGATCTGTCGGATAAACCCGATTAGGATCTGCTCCTTGATTTAGCAGCTCCTGCACTAATTTAACATTCGATGTTTTTACAGCATCGTGTAATTGTGTATTGGTATCTTTAGTATTTAGATCTAAATCTGAATGAGATTCCATGAATATTCCTCGTTTTGTTTTTATCAATATCTTTATTGTATTGTGTTAATTAAATATACTATTTTTTCATCAGGTTATATAATGTACTTTTAATCTTCACCATTTCTATAATCTGATCAAAATTATAGCAAATTTGACCAGATCATGCAAATTAAAGAATGATTACGAAGTGAAATAACAAAAAAAATCAATTAGTTAGATAATAATAGGTTATTTATTTTGCATTTTATGTATAGATAGTATAAAATCTGACCTTTACTATAAAAATTATTATCTTATCGCCGACAAAACGAGAGTAAAAACAATGCAAGGTCGAAAAGGTCAAAATAGACCGACAATTACTACAACGACTTCATCGCCAACGACACCAGCCGCGACAACAACTTCATCGCCAACGACGCCAGCCGCAACGACTACTACATCGTCAACGACGCCAGGCACAACAACAACTACATCAACAACAACGACAACAGCTACAGACACAACTACAACTACCACAACAACAACATTAGATCTTGTAGTGTCACCATCGCCTCCTCTCATCGACGGTGAAGAACCCATTATTTTAACCACCAAAGGCGGTGGCTTCATTGTCTTTTGGGATTTCCTCCGGGATGGAAGTGGTTGCAATCTTTTAACGATACATGAAGATTGGATACGCAAAAAACTTCACACACTAACAAGAAAATATTCCAAAAAACATGGCGTTAATTTTTATGGCATGTGGCTTTACAATGGCAGAGATCGTTTACTATTTTACGATGAAAAAATTCGTGACCGCAATTTTTTAATTTTACGAGAACAAGTGGACGGCCACCATTATGATTACAGTACATTAGAAGCCGTTC